>Ga0210401_10000250_pt1 | contig 68271 bp, 52 predicted proteins | sample IncBWH32MmetaG_FD_150866 | JGI IMG/M metagenome (GOLD analysis project Ga0210401, IMG submission 150866) | Forest soil microbial communities from Barre Woods Harvard Forest LTER site, Petersham, Massachusetts, United States - Inc-BW-H-32-M | ecosystem: Environmental > Terrestrial > Soil >...
CCTGATAATCAGCTTCGCCGCGAGACGCGAAGCGCTCGTATAGAGCAGTGGAAAGAACGGGTGTTGGAACGGCCTCATCGATGGCGGCCTTGATGGTCCACCGGCCTTCGCCGGAATCCGAGACACGTCCGGCGAACTCGGAGAGAGCGGGATCCTTGACCAGGCTGGCTGCCGTCAGGTCCAACAACCACGAAGCAATGACACTGCCGCGCCGCCACACCTCCGAGATGTCCCGCAAGTTGAGATCGAACTGATAGTGTTCGGGATCGCGCAGCGGCGCCGTCTCGGAATCGATGGCGACCTTCTGCCTCCCCACGTTCGCTCCTCGCAAGATCCCCAGGCCTTCGGCGTAGGCGGCCATAAGGCCATATTCGATCCCGTTGTGGACCATCTTGACGAAGTGGCCGGCGCCGCTTTGTCCGCAATGCAGATAACCCTGTTCGGCAGTGCCGTCCAGTTTTTCGCGTCCCGGGGTGCGCGGTGTGTCGCCCATGCCCGGGGCGAGGGTCGCGAAGATAGGGTCGAGATGTTTCACCGCATCAGGCTCGCCGCCGATCATCATGCAGTAGCCTCGCTCCAGACCCCAGACGCCGCCGCTCGTTCCGACATCAACGTAGTGAATGCTCTTGGCTGCGAGTTCTTTTGCGCGCCGGATATCGTCGATGTAGTAGGAATTGCCTCCGTCTATGAGGATGTCGCCAGGGTTGAGGTGAGGGTCCAGTTCGGAAATCATCTGGTCCACGGCGGCGGCCGGTACCATCAGCCAGATTGCCCGCGGCTTAGCAAGCTTCGAAACGAAATCCGGGAGCGAGGAACTTCCAGTTGCCTTCTTTTCAACCAATTCATTCACTACTTTTGGCGACCTGTCGAAGACGACGCACTGGTGTCCTCCTTTCAGGAGCCGCAGTACCATGTTGGCTCCCATCCTTCCGAGGCCGATCATTCCAAGTTGCATGGATTACTCCTTGAGCTTCCGGTATCGTCTAATTAAGTTATTCGTCGAGCTGTCATGGCGGAGCGGGGGTTCGGTTTGACTTTCGAGCTCCGGTATGATCCGTTGCGCCAGCGCCTTGCCGAGTTCAACCCCCCACTGGTCGAACGAGTTGATGGACCAGATCGTACCCTGAGTGAAGACGCTGTGCTCGTAAAGCGCGACCAGCTTGCCGAGATTTTCCGGCGTGAGTTGATCGACAAGGATTGTGTTCGAGGGCCGGTTGCCTTCGAAGACGCGATGGGGCACCAGCCAATCCGGTGTACCCTCGTCTTTGACCTGCTCCGCGGTCTTACCGAACGCTAACGCCTCCGTTTGGGCGAAAACGTTGGCCATTAGGATGTCATGATGGCGGCCGAGCGGGTTGAGCGTTTTTGTGAACGCTATGAAATCGCAAGGGATCAAACGCGTTCCCTGATGGATCAATTGATAGAAGGAATGCTGGCCGTTGGTCCCCGGCTCACCCCAATAAATCGGTCCGGTTGCATAGTTCACAACAGTCCCGTCCAGCGTGACATGCTTTCCATTGCTCTCCATCGTCAATTGCTGCAGGTAGGCCGGAAATCGCTTCAGGTATTGTTCGTAAGGCAGAACAGCAACGGTCTCGGCGCCGAAAAAGTTGTTGTACCAGACTGCCAGCAGGCCCATTAGCACCGGCAGGTTGCGATCAAACGGAGCAGTCCGAAAATGTTCGTCCATCTGGTGGAAGCCGTCCAACATGGCCCTGAAGTTGTCCGGCCCAATGGCCAGCATGGTGGACAATCCGATAGCCGAGTCCATCGAATAGCGTCCGCCAACCCAGTCCCAGAACTCAAACATGTTCCTGGTATCGATACCGAATTTTGCAACTTCCGCCGCGTTCGTCGATACCGCCACAAAGTGCTTCGCGATCGCTTTCTCTTCGCCGCCCAAGGCCGACAGCGACCAGGCGCGGGCGGAATGGGCATTCGTCATGGTCTCGAGTGTTGTGAACGTTTTCGAAGAGATCAGAAACAGCGTCTCGGCAGCGTCCAGATCGTGGACAGCTTCTGCGAAATCCGTGCCATCCACGTTGGACACGAATCGAAATGTCATGCCGCGCTCGCTGTAGTGTTTCAACGCTTCGTACGCCATTACAGGCCCGAGGTCGGAGCCACCAATTCCAACATTGATGACGTTGCGGATGCGCTTGCCGGTGTGCCCTTTCCATTCTCCGCTGCGGACGCGGTTGGAGAAGTCAGCCATCTTGTCGAGAACCGCGTGAACGTCTGGAACGACATTTTGGCCGTCCACCAGGATAGATGTTCCCCGCGGCGCGCGTAATGCGACATGCAAGACCGCACGCTTCTCCGTGACGTTGATCTTATCGCCTCGGAACATGGCGTCGATCCGCTCACGCAAGCCGGATTCTTCGGCCAGCCTGATCAGTAACTTGACGGTTTCGTCCGTAATGCGGTTTTTCGAATAATCCAGGAAGATGCCTGCGGCTTCCGCCGTCAATCGTTCTCCGCGCTGCGGATCATCCGCGTAGAGATCACGCAGATGCAGCTCCTTAGTTTTTTTATAATGCGTCTGAAGCTTTTTCCACGCCTTCTGTTTTGTCAGCGATTCGATAGCCTCTGTTGTTTCCGCGGGTGGTGTCATGTCTTCTCCTTCAACTGGCGATGGCCTTCTTCAGGGCGGTGCTCTTAGAGTCGATTACGGCCATAAGGTCAGCCCAGGATTTTACGAACGACTTCGCTCCCTCGTCCTGGAGCTGGGCTGCGAGTGCATCCACATCTATTCCGGCTTTGGCGAACTGCGCCAAGACTTGCTCGCAGTCGCCGCCGTCGGCTGGCATTGTAGCGCCAACTTCGCCGTGGTCAGCGAGCGCTTTCAAAGTGGCGTCCGGCATCGTGTTCACCGTGAATGGTGCAGCGAGGGCCTTGACATAAAGCACGTCGGAGGCCTTGGGATCCTTAGTTCCCGTGCTGGCCCACAGCAGCCGCTGCGGCCGAGCGCCAAAGTTGAGAGCCCGCTGCCAGCGCGGCGAACCGAGCAGTTCGCGATATGCTTTGTACGCGCGCTTGGCAACGCCGATGCCGAGCTGATCACGCAACGACTCCGGCACTGTTTCCATCACTGCCACGTCCCACCGGCTGATAAAAATAGAGGCAACGGATCCGATAACCGGATTCAGACCTGCTTCGATACGCCGTTCAACGCCGCGGAGGTAAGCATCTGCGGCAGCCAAATACTGCTCTCGCGAGAAAAGCAGAGTGACATTGATCGGGACGCCGGCAAAGATCGCCTCCTCGATTGCCGGCAGACCTTGCTTGGTGCCGGGAATCTTGATGAAAAGGTTTGGCTGCGCAGCACGGGCATGCAGACTCTTGGCCGCTGCGAGGCTGCTAGCGGTGTCATAGGCAAGCAGAGGTGAAACCTCTAGAGAGACCCAGCCATCGACTCCGTCGGTACGCTGGTGAACGGCGCGGAACAAAGCGGCGGCGCGGGTGAGGTCCTGCAAAGCCAGCTCGAAAAAAAGGTCTTCGCCCGATTGGCCCTTGCTCAACTTCTCGCGAATGGCGGCGTCGTAAGCCGTGCTGTTCTTGATCGCGTGATCGAAAATCGTGGGATTGGAGGTGAGCCCCGTCACCGACCATTCGTCGATATAGCGTTTGAGCGTGCCGCTGTCCAGCAAATCGCGCGTGATGTTGTCGAGCCAGATGCTCTGGCCCAAATTGTTTAACGTTTTCGTCGCTTTCGTCATGCAATAACCTCCATCGTCTTAATGTTTCTGGGAGTCTCGATCATGCCCAAACGGTTCGAAGATTGTGTTAAGCCGCGCAGCCATTCGAAGGCCTGGCCGGAAATCATCTTCTCCGTGCACCGCCAGCGCCAATTACCGTCGGCGCGGCCAGGAACGTTCATTCGAGCTTCGTTCCCGAGATTCAGCAAATCCTGGAGCGGAGCCATCGCAAGCGCAGCCCGGGAGGACCAGGCCATCTCCATCAGCGCCGGCGCAGCATCGCGAGTTGAACCCGGAGACCGCTTAAGGTACTCCCACACGTTTTCTCGTTGTTCAACCGGCAGATCTTCAAACCAGCCGCGCGTGGGAGGATTATCGTGAGTGCCTGTATAGACGACGGTGTTGCCGGCATAGTTGTGAGGCAAATATGGGTTATCGCGATTGCCATCAAAAGCGAATTGGAGAACGCGCATTCCTGGCAGACTGAACGCATCGCGGAGTGCGTAGACATCCGGCGTTATTATTCCCAGGTCTTCCGCCAGGAACGGCTGAGCGCCTAATCGTGCTTGAACCGCACGGAAGAAATCAGCTCCTGGGCCAGCGCGCCACTCTCCAGACCGAGCGGTTGGTGCGCCGGCGGCTACGTGCCAAGCTGCGACGAAGCCGCGGAAATGATCCAGGCGAATCACATCAACATGGGACAGCAGTGCGCGCAAGCGGCAAATCCACCAGCGATAGCCGGAATCGCGTAATGCATCCCAGTTATAAACCGGGTTGCCCCAGAGCTGTCCTTGGGCGCTAAAGTAATCGGGAGGCACTCCGGCGACGAAGCGGGGCCGGCGCTGCTCATCCAAAAGAAAGAGCTCTGGGTTGGCCCACACATCGCTCGAGTCAGGAGAGACGAAGAAGGGCAGATCGCCGATCAACTTCAGACCCCGCGCGTGCGCATGCGCCTTCAGGCGTTCGGCCTGACGGAATAGCAGAAACTGGGCAAAGCGAACGAATCCGATTTGGTCCCCAAGTTCTTGAGTCGCATCATCGAGCGCTGCGGATTCTCGCTGGACCAACGCTTTCGGCCATTCCAGATAGTACGCGCCTCCAAATCTCTCCTTAAGCGCTCGGAATAATGCATAATCATCCAACCAGTGCGCTTGGTCATTAACGAACTGCTCAAAAGCAATCCTCAAATCGGCGCGTGCACCTGCTTTGAAATTCGTCCAAGCTATATCGAGGAGCTGGTGCTTGAAGGGAATGACCGCGTTGTAGTCGACCTCGCCTTGTGGAAAAGAATTGACTTGGCAATCGCTCGACTCTAAGAGATCATCTTCCATTAGCCATTCGGGACTGATCACGAGCGCGTTGCCCGCGAAAGAGGAAAGTGGTTGATAGGGTGAGTGTCCGTACCCGGTGGGGCCGAGTGGCAACGATTGCCACCAGCTTTGACCGGATTCTGAGAGCCGGTCGATCCAGCTTAATGCGCCGGGCCCGACATCCCCGATGCCATACCGCGAGGGCAGGGACGTAACATGCAACAGCAAGCCAGACGCCCGGTAGTCCACTGGAAACGGCGGTAGAATTATGCCGTCCTCGATCATGATCACCCTTTCGAGGAGTTCAGCGCGTCATTCACGATCCCTTCAGCCTCGGCCAGAATAGCGTTCAGATGGGCCTGGTCCCGGAAGCTCTCCGCGTAGATTTTGTAAATGTTCTCGGTGCCCGAGGGCCGTGCTGCAAACCAACCACTGGCTGTTACCACTTTCAAACCGCCAATGGGGGCGTTATCGCCGGGGGCGCGGGTCAGCTTGGCGATGACCTTCTCACCGGCCAAAGTCGACGCAGTAACCGCCTCGGACGACAACTCTCGCAACTTGGTTTTCTGTTCAGGCGTGGCGGGTGCATCGACGCGGGTGTAAATCGGCGTGCCGAATTTGGCGGTCAGCTCCTGATAGTGCTCGCCTGGATCTTTGCCTGTTCGCGCGGTGATCTCGGCCGCCAGAAGGTCCATGATCAGACCGTCCTTATCGGTCGTCCACACAGTGCCATCATGTCGCAGAAAACTTGCTCCCGCGCTCTCCTCGCCGCCAAAACAACAAAAGCCATCGATCAGGCCGGGGACAAACCACTTGAATCCGACCGGCACCTCGTACAACCGCCGTCCGAAACTCTGAACTACCCTGTCGATCATGCTGCTGCTGACCAGCGTCTTGCCGACCACAACGCTTTCGCGCCAGAGAGGTCGATGCGTAAGCAGATATTGGATCGCAACGGCGAGATAGTGATTAGGATTCATCAAACCTGCCGAGGGCGTCACAATGCCGTGCCGGTCAGCGTCTGGATCATTACCGAATGCGATGCGGTAGCGGTCCTTCAGCCCGACCAGCCGAACCATCGCGTACGGGCTTGAGCAGTCCATGCGTATGAGGCCATCATGATCCACCGTCATGAACGAAAAGGTGGGATCGATCTGGTCGTTAACTACGGCGATGTCCAGATGGTATTCGGCGTTAATTGGTTCCCAATAAGGTTCGGAAGCGCCTCCGAGCGGATCCACGGCCAGCTTGAGTCCGGCGGCCCGAACGGCGTCGATGTCAATTACGTTCCGCAGATCGCGCACGTATGGCAGGATAAAGTCCTCCTGGCGGGTTGTCGGCGCAGCCATGGCTGAGGTGAAAGGCACGCGCTTCACGCCTGCATTTTTTGCGCGCAACAGTTCGTTGGCCCGGTTCTGCACCCATTCGGTCACGTCGGTGTCCGCAGGACCACCATTCGGGGGATTGTATTTGAAACCGCCGTCTCGTGGTGGATTGTGCGACGGCGTAATCACAATCCCATCCGCGAGGTGCTCCTTGCGCACGCGATTATAGGCGAGAATTGCACGCGAGATAACCGGTGTCGGCGTGAAGCCGTTGTTGCGCTGAATGATGGTGTCGACGTTGTTTGCCGCCAACACTTCGAGAGCCGTTATCTGCCCGGGATCCGAGAGGGCATGCGTATCCTTACCCATATACAGCGGACCGTCCGTGCCTTTTGTGCGCCGGTAATCGCAGATCGCTTGCGTGATGGCGAGGATGTGCGCTTCGGTGAACGTACCGTCAAGCGAAGTGCCGCGGTGACCGCTGGTACCGAAACTGACCATCTGGTTGGGATCATTGATGTCGGGCCTACGCTCGAAGTATTCGCGTTGGAGGCGCGAGACATCGATCAGCAGCTCCTTCGGCGCGGGTTTGCCGGCCAATGGCGAAATACTCGGAATAGAGGGTGTTTCTACTGAACTGTGCATCGGTTTATTTAGATCACGCGCCAACGCTTTCGTTGGGCAAATAGTACGATCCGGGACCCTGATTCGCAAAGAGTTGCAATCGCGAACTGGCGACTTGCCGGACGGCTGTGACGGCAAACGGCAGAATCTTATACGGTACGACCTCGTCTCTTAGCGCGGCGAGGCCCTGTTCCAAACCGCGCCTCCAAGCGACCCGGAGTTCGGTATTGATATGGATGATATTGATTCCGGCCCGTACCGCCGCCTGAAAGTCATCATCTGCCGTTCCGGAACCGCCGTGCAGCGTCAGAGGAACACCAGTCGCCGCCTTGATCTCCCGAATCCTTTGGATATCAAGACGCTTCTTCTCGCGCCCCGTGATCATGCTCTTGCGCATGCCATGCGTGTTTCCAACCGTCGGGGCAAGAATGTCCACTCGCGTCTCGGTGACGAACTGACGAGCCTCGGACGCCGTGGTGAGCGGTAGTGCGGGGCGCGGCGCGTCTTCGTGAATACTCGAACCGGTCCCAATGTCTCCGATTTCCCCTTCAACCAGTACAGCCGGATTGACCGACTTGAGCGCCTCTACTGCTAATCGAGTTTGTCGCGCGTTCTCTTCAAACGGTAGTGAAGAAAGGTCGAAGACGACAGCATCGAATCCCGCCTTTACGGCGTCCATAGCCTTCGCAAGTGAGTGCGTATGGTCCGCGTTAAGGAAGATCGGGTAATCGAATTCCTCGCGCAGGCTCACCACGAGGGCCGCGAGTTGCTTCGTCCCGGCGAATTCCCGCTCGCCCTCGGAAGCTCCTACCAACACCGGAACATTTACATCATGTGCCGCTTCGAAAACAGCTTTCAAAAACAAAAGATCAGCAATGTTAAAGTGACCCAACGCCACCCTGCTGGCCTGTGTTTGTTGCAATGTTTCCTTTAGTGTTTGCATCCGCGTTCCCAATCTCTCATCGCCTCAGACGCCCATCAGGCTAACGCCGTTTTGAGAGGCGTTAATAGCATCCTCATGCCGCTGATTCAGCCATAATGGCCGAATGCCCTCGCTGAGAAGAACATCTATGACACGGCGCGGACTTCCGAAATCCGTCCATCCGGATGCGGCGTCTCGTAGAACCACGAGCCGCTCCGGCATCTTTGTTAGTACTGCTCTGGAAAAGTCGACAAGCGCGATTTGGCCATAGAGTTGATCGATCTGACCATTCATGAAGCTGTGTTCCAACGATCGCGTTAGTTTCGGAACGGTGGCGTGAAGCAGTTCCATAAACGCTCCAACCCGACCAATGGTGATGAAGGTGTTCCAAAGACAGCCTCGTCGCTGCAGCATTTCAGCACGTTTTCGCGCCGGTTTTTCCCAGAAGCGAGACACGCGCAAAAGAGGGTTAACCAATGAATCCACCAGCGTGCGGCCGGGTTGAATCCAGCCGTACTCTACTTCGGGATAACGAGCCTCGGCGCCCACCGTTAGTATGCAATCCGGATATTCTTCTATTAGACGCAATCCGGTTTCGATGCTTTCGCGGAATGCTGAACAGCTCGAATAATAATGGTCGGAAGGAAAGAACGCTACTAACGCATCCTCGTCCCGTTGGGCGATGACGTTCAAGCAAAGCGCTAACGCTGCAGCTGTCCCTCGGTTTGTGGGCTGGATGACCATATTCCGCGAAGAAACCCTTGCAAGTTCCTCACGGTAATAAGCCTCATGGGCGCGCGTCAGCACGAAGAGAGTCCGTTCTTCGGGAAACAATGGACCTATTCGGTCCCGGGTGTGACCTAACAGACTTTTTCCTCCGAAGAAGTGACAGAACTGTTTCGGCCGACTGTCACCGGCGATCTGGTAGGTGAGTTCTTGCAATCGGGTGCCGTCGCCCCCTGCGAGCACCACGGCCCATCTATGCTCTGTGTTCGAAATTAAGGACATAGCCCGGCCCGGATTGCCGTGCAGTTAAACGGCCATGCGAAATACTTGCGAAATCAAGGCGTTGGAGCAATTTTTCGCCGTCAAGTGTCGACAAAAGTCAACGTTTCGACTCGAAAAGTTGGCGGTTCCAGAGTTGTCAAAGTCAGAACCACCTTGTTTACTAACCCCGCTGACTGGAAGCAGGAATGCAACGGTCCTCTGAACTAGAGCCATATGAGCAATCTGCCATACAGCAATCTCTCCTCGGACACTACCAGCGAAGATATTTTAGTGCAACTTGCTTTGGACGTGAACTGGACTTTGAGCCGCGCGGCCGACACACTCTGGCGTCGGCTGAATCCGGACTTATGGGAGCGAACTCACAATCCCTGGGCGGTGCTGCAGACGGTTTCCGGTCAAGATCTGAAACGAATTACTTCCGAGCCTTCTTTTCGGTCGAGTCTGGATGAAATAGTAAGGACGAGATCGGCGGAAAACGAATCACCGCGTTGGTTCCAACAGACTCATCCGCGTTCGCCGCTCACCTCAGTCGCCTACTTCAGTATGGAATACATGCTGAGTGAGGCGCTGCCGATCTATTCGGGCGGATTGGGCAACGTGGCCGGTGACCAGCTCAAAGCGGCTAGTGATCTAGGAGTGCCGGTGGTCGGCGTTGGTTTGCTTTATTCGCAGGGCTATTTTCGTCAGGAGTTCAACCGGGACGGCTCGCAGCGCGCCGTCTACCCGTTTAACGACCCCGGCCAGCTACCGGTTCGGCCCGTTCGAGATGCAAACGGCGGTTGGATGCGTTTCACCATTCCGTTTCCTGGCTGTGATCTCTGGCTTCGTGCCTGGGAAGTACAGGTTGGGTTGGTCAGGCTTCTTCTCCTGGACACTAACGATCCGGCGAATATTCCCGAGTTTCGCACCGTTGCAAATGAACTTTATGGCGGGGGGCCGGAGCTGCGGCTGAGACAGGAACACGTGCTCGGAATTGGCGGCTGGCGCTTGCTGCGGGCGCTCTCAATCCACCCCGAGGTGTGCCATCTGAACGAAGGCCACGCGGCGTTTGCGGTGCTGGAGCGAGCCGCGAGCTACATGGATGATACGGGCAAAGGATTCCGCGAAGCGCTGGCCGTTACACGCGCCGGAAACCTATTCACCACCCACACGCCAGTCGAGGCAGGATTCGACCGATTCTCGGCGGATCTCATGCGTACTCATTTCGAGCGGTATTGCCCCGAGCGTCTGGGCATCACCTTCGATGAGCTGTTGGCGTTGGGGCGGCGCGATCCGGCCAATGGGCAAGAACCGTTCAACATGGCCTATCTGGCGATTCGCGGAAGTGGCGGCGTGAATGGGGTCAGCCGGTTGCATGGCGCTGTCAGCCGCGCCCTCTTCGACCCATTGTTTCCGCGTTGGCCGGTCGAAGAGGTTCCGGTCAGCTACGTGACTAACGGAGTTCACGTCCCCACATGGGACTCGGACGAAGCGCATCAATTCTGGAAAAATCTCTGCGGATCCAACTGCTGGCAAGGCGGGCTGGCGCGAATGGAAACACAGGTCCGTGGTACACCCGACGGACCGCTCTGGAGTATGCGAACCGCGGCCCGAAAATCGCTGATCGAATTTGTCCGGCCTCGCTACGCGCAGCAGGTCGCGATCCAAGGCGGATCAGCCCGTGAAATCGCCGAAGCCGGCAAGATTTTCGATGTTAACGCACTCACCCTTGGATTTGCCCGGCGCTTCGCGACGTACAAACGGCCGAACCTGTTACTGCACGATCCCGATCGCCTGGCGCGAATTCTTGGCAACCCACAGCGTCCTGTGCAACTGGTCATCGCCGGCAAAGCGCACCCGCAAGACGGAGCCGGACAGGAGATGATTCGCCAGTGGAATGAATTTATCCATCGGTCCGGCTTCTACTCTTCGGTTGTGTTCCTCAGCGATTACGACATGCTTCTAACAGAGCACCTGGTCGGCGGAGTGGATGTGTGGATCAACACGCCGCGGAGGCCATGGGAAGCCAGTGGAACCAGTGGCATGAAGGTATTGGTGAACGGTGGACTAAATCTCTCCGAACTCGATGGATGGTGGGCAGAGGCGTACGCTCCCGACGTAGGTTGGGCCGTCGGCGACGGACACGAACACGGCGACGATCCTGCCTGGGACGCGGCCGACGCTAATGCGACCTACGCGCTGGTCGAAGAGCACATAATTCCGGAATTCTATCAGCGCAGCGAGGCAGGAATTCCGGGGAAATGGGTAGCGCGGATCCGGGAGAGTATGGCCCGTCTCACGCCGCAGTACTCTGCCTATCGCACCGTGCGGCAGTACACCGAGGATCATTACCTTCCGGCGGCGGTCTCTTATATCGCTCGAGCGGCCCAAGGCGGCAAGCTCGGCGGCGAGGTGCTCGCGTGGGAGCAGACTCTCAGCGCCCACTGGAACACTATATCTTTCGGCTCACTCAAGGTGGAATCTAAGGGCCGCGCCCTGCACTTTGAGGTCCCGGTCTACCTGGGAGAATTGGATCCAAGCGCCGTCCAAGTTGAGCTCTTCGCGGCCGGCCGCAACGGTGATGGACCGCTGAGAAAAGCAATGAATCGTGGAGCCCAATTACCAAATGGCGGGTTAATTTATGCGGTAAGTGTTGAAGACGATCGTCCGCCCAGCGCATTTACGCCTCGAGTGATCCCCCGCCATCCCAGCGCGTCGGTGCCACTGGAAGCCGGCCAGATTCTTTGGCAGAAATAGGAGCGATCGTATAAAGGACACGCGCGTAACGCGCCACGCAATTGCCCATGGGCGTGCCGCTGGACCGTTTCGGCGTACAGGCGATAGGCCGGCTGAGCGCGATCCTCTGGACTCTCGGGTGTTTCGTGGGCGCTTTTGCTCCAGGCGTTAAAGCGTCCTTTAGATCCGCGATCTTTCAATCATCGAGCTGGTCAGTCAGCCGCAACGCTCGATCTTACCGAGGTCGGCGAAGGCCTTGGTCACGACGCGATGGATCGAGGGCGTGTCGGTCAGGTCGAGATCGGCGAGTCAGAGCCGGTCGTCGTGCTTGGCCTTGAGATCATTCGTTGCATTCATCTTGCGCATGCTCACGGAAACGCGGTCGCCGCGCTCAACGTCATATTGCCCTTCAAAGAAATATTTGTCTACACACACCCCCAGCACCGCCCTGGTAAGGATTGCCACTCTAATTCTGGCGATGTTTTCGGAAAAACTTCCGGTTGAGATCCGACGAGAATTCCTTAAAGACATTGGCGGCCATGTCGACGCCAATCTGAGTCCCAAGCTTTGTGACGGCGTCCCCCGCGTCTCGGTTGTCCTGATAATATGCATTCGAAATCGCTACCGCGGTCGAGTTGCCGAGAACCTCGGAATAATTGAATTGCATACGGCCGGAATCGGAATGAGTCCATAAAGTCTGGCCGATCGCGTAAAACAGCCTTGACCACGTGCTTCCCGTGCCACGCCGGAAATAGCGCGGGTCCTGGTGCAGGATAGTTGGATAAATCGCCTCCGTCATGTAATTACCAATGACAAAGTCCGCGTACGAAGTGCCGAAGTAGCGTCCATATCCCGCTGCGCCTTGTCCGAACGACCGGTTCGCGTTGGTCAATTGCCCCTCGCCTGCAAACGCCGCAGCGAGAATTACAGTTCCGCGGTCGAACGAATCCTGGCTGGCGATTCTAAATTTCTCTTTGGCAGAAATCGGTTCGTAGTTGGTTAGGCTCGGGGATGTCCGGTAGTTCGGAATGATTCCCAGTATGCGCTTAGGCGCCGACTCCGATTGATTGTCCTTGGCACTGGTGCCCGGCTGGACCGGCGGGGGGTTCGGCCCAGGTTGCTGGCAATAAGCGATGAATCCACAAAAACAACCGGCGCCGAGAAGAGTCGTGACTCGCATCATCGATTGGATGCCGGCCTGCCGTGGCTGGTTGCAAGGCATTGTGACCGCATGGAGAATGCTCACCTGCGTTACCTAAGGTTTCGCGATCAGGTCAGAATTTGAACCTCGATTGGGATCATTCGGCACGTAGTCGAAATACTTAATATTCATTTCAGTCGTTCCAAAAATGCGGACATCGGTCACCGAACGGTCGGATACAGGAAACCAGAACGGGCCATTCTTTTCGTGCTCGTGAACGAAGTGAACACTCTTAAACCAGAAAGAAGGGTTCTTCGCAGGCTCGCCCTCGACACGAACGATGGCATATTCGTCGGCGTCGACCCAGATTCTTCCTCGGGCGAGATATTTGTTGGAGGTCTTAGGCTCAATCGAAATCACATAAGCCAAGCGGCCGCGAACGTCGTCGGTGCCGGCAATTTCAAACGTGTAGTTCTCCGGAGTGATCCGGGATCGCTGGCGAAGATCCGGGCGCGCGGCCTCGATTTCGGCTTCGAGTAGCCGCGGGAACACGTGCTTCGTTGCACCGCCCCAACCGTCTTGGGAAACAACTTCGAATTGTTTGGAGCCATCCTCCCCGCAGATGATCCGCACCAGCATTTCGGCTCGCTTATGATGGTTCCGATTCTCCAGTATGTAGCGCCGGTACGCTATATAGCCATGAAGAGCCGCCTGCCGTTCGTTGTCCTGCGCGACCATCTTAGCTACCACCTCGTCGGCCGTGGGAAGCGCCGTTGTCAAGCGGTCCTCCGCCATCAGCACCGGAAGAAACAGAATGAATGCGTGGTACATCAGCGTTAACTCGCGATCTGGATCAGCTCCGGCTTCGCGTCGGCCACGTTGCCGATGCCACTGAGGCTCAGGCGCAACTCGCGTTCGTACTCGGCGATTCGGGTCTCAACCTGGCGCTCGGCGTGCACGCGTTTGATGATGTCCTCGCGGTAGCGGCGGAGGAAATAGTCGATGGTCTCGACGCGGATCTTCACCGACCCGGTTGGCTTATTCTCGTCCAGGTCCTTGAAGGAGAAATACGGCGTGTGCGACTTCTCAATGATGCCTTCGATCACCCCGTAAATGGGCGCGTCGTGGCCGCACTTGAAGTTTGAGATCTCCATCGCAACCAGATTCGGATGCCGAGCCGTAAACTTGGCCGCCCAGATCTTGTGATTGGTGCTGGCGGAGTAGCGAGTCTTCCACACGTCGGCGATATCGAGCGGATGCTTGATTACACCGGCGCGCACCTCTTCTCCGAACAAGCGCTCCAGCAAGTCCTCGTCGAGCGGGAGCGTGCTTTGCGAAAAGATCGGGTAGCCGAGCTTCTGAAACTCGTCCAGAATTTCGTGATTCAATCCGGGGTCATGATGATAGGGGCGGCCCAGCATCACGATACCAATGCGGTCTTCACACTCGAGTTGATCGAGCACGTCGCGCGCCTTGTCGCGCATGCCCGTTTCATATTCCTCTAGAGCCTTGTATCCGGCCTCGATAGCGCGTTGATTCTCTTCCGGCGACAAGCCCAGCAAAGGCTGTAGCGCAGTGAACATCTGGTGCGCGAGCAGCTTCCGGTCTTGCATGTTGAGAACCGGATTGACGTACTTCACATTGTTTTCCGCGAAGACATCGTTCTCCTTGGTGTATGCGGCCTTGACCGTCTCCGGGCACGCCGTAACCGTTGGGCAAGCGTTCGATCCCGTGAGATTGACCAGTGGTGTGTGGAGGACATCGACCATGGGAAAGAAGATCAGGTCGAGCGGCTTCTTCGCGGCTTTTATCGTGAGCAGATTGTGAACATGAGCGATACCGATCTTGGCGGGAAAGCAGGGGTCGATGGCTCCGCGGCTAGATCCGGCGCGATACAGTTCGGGACTGGTGTAATCGGAGTAAATGAGATTCTCGGCTTTGAGCCCGAGGCTTTCGAAGTATGCATTGAAGAGCGGCGCGTAAACATAGGCGTTCAGGAGGCGCGGGATTCCAATGCGCAGGTTGGGCCGGTTCTTCATCAAGGCGACGCGTTCCTTGGTGGATCTGGTCCACGCGCGCGAGGGAATCGGGTCGGCCACCAGCTGAGTCTTGCGCGAGCGAAAGGCTTCGTGCGCAGCCAGATCCACGAAGTTCGGATAGTTTTTCTTCGCCTCGTCCAACCCCGCCTTGATATCCTTCATATCTTCCATCTCTTCGACGGTGCCCTTTTCGCAGGTTGCGATGATCAGGCGCTGTTCGCCGGCTTGCAATGGCACCTTGGACTTAACAACCTTGCCGATCGAGATGAAATCGGGCTTCGTCGACTCAACCCGCGGGGCGTCGCCGGTACTGACATCTATAAAGGTTCGCAGGCAGTTGTTCTTGCAGAAATAGCAGCGCGTGCTTTCGTTGCGGGTGGTGCGATAGGTAATGTTGCGCACGGCATCCAGGCCGATGAAACTGGTACGCCGCCCATTCCGATAGAGCCTACCTGCTTCGACCGCCGCGCCGATCGCGCCAGACTCGCCGCAATGCTCGTGCACGATAATCTCCGGCTTACGGCCGCCTGAACGGAAGCTGGAGCGAATGAAATCGACCTCCGCTTTGACCACAGCCATGTTGTTCTGCGTGCCACCCTGCAGCACGAAACGCGATCCAAGCGCAGCCAGATTCGGGATGCTGGCCACGTAAAGGAACACGTTCTTGGGCAGTACCGCGGCCAAGCCCGCCAGGATTTCTTCCGCGCGCCAGCCCTGGCGCTGGAAGTTGACGATGTCGGACTGCATGAAGACCGCGCAGCCATAACCGAACACCGGCATCGATGTGGCGGAAAAGGCCAAGTCTGCGTACTGCTCCACCTTCAGACCGAAGACTTCGGCCGTCGATTGCAGGAAATACCCGTTGCCGGCCGAACACTGCGTATTGAGCTTGAAATCCTTCACGCGGCCGTTCTTCAGCACGATGAGCTTAATGTCCTGGCCGCCGACGTCCACGATGACGTGCGGGTCATCGTAGAATTTCATCGCCGATTCCGTGTGGGCTACGGTCTCCACCAACGCGACATCAGCGTGCAGGACATCTTTGAGGATGTCCTTGGCATAACCGGTAGTGGCGACCCCTAGCACCTCCATCTTCGCGCCTTGGGACTCTACTTGATTGCGCAGCTTCTCGAACATATCGATGGTGTCTTGGATCGGATTGCCATTCGAAAGCTGATAGGCCTTGCAAAGAATCTCGCCTTCTTCAGAGAGAAGCACGGCCTTGGTCGAAGTGGATCCGCCGTCCACGCCGACAAAGCCGCCCACGGTTGACCCGCTCTGAAAAACAGCCGGCACGAACTTCTTGCGGCGGTACGACTCGTGAAAAGCCGCCAGGTCGTCTTGCGACTCGACCAGTCCGCCGCCTCCAGATGCAGACTTTTCCTCGGTGCGTCCAAAATCGATATAGTGGACCAGCTTGGCGACGCCGCAGTACCGCCCCACTTCATCGTCCTCGGTTTTTCCGTATTCCACGGCGCCTAGCGCGGCGAAATATTGCGCGTTCTGGGGAACTTTGATAAGCTCCTGCGGCGTCGAGCCTTCGGGGACTTCGACTTTGCGGTCTTTCCACATGCGTGGGATGTTGACCTGCCACGCTTCCCTCATGCCGCGAATGAACGTATTCGGCCCACCCAGCAGTAGGACGTGCGGCCGCAGCGTGTGGCCACGAGTAAGCACGCTGAGATTTTGGAGTACGATCGCTTCAAACAGAGAAGCCATCAACTCGTCCGGTGGCGTTCCTTCTTTCTGCAGGCTATTGACGTCAGTCTCGGCGAAGACTCCGCATTTCCCCGCTACTTTGTGCAGCTTGATGCCGTCGTAGCCTTGCAAGCTCAGCGCCTCAGCGGGAATCTTCAGCTTGGCATTGATCTTGTCGATTACCGCACCCGTGCCGCCCGCGCACTTATCGTTCATCGACGGGATCTTTTTCTTCCGCCCGCTTTCAGGATCGTCCTTGAACACGATGATTTTGGCGTCCTGGCCGCCGAGCTCAATCACCGAATAAACTTCCGGATGCATTCTCTCCACTGCGAGCGAAACGGCAGTCACTTCCTGTACGAACTTCGCGCCCACTAGCTCCGCGAGCGTGCCGCCACCCGAGCCAGTGATGAACGCGCGTGAGTTCTCCGGAGTAACGCCAGCTTCCTGTTCGATACGCCGAAGAAACTCCAGCACCTTTTCCGGTTGTTTGGTTTCGTGCCGCTGATAGTCCTGCCAAACGACCTTGTCCGACGCGCTTTCGGCCACAATGGCCTTCACCGTGGTCGAGCCCACATCGAGCCCGACCATGTAGCGGGTTTCCATATCAGACCACCCGTGCGCGCGAGTTCATTAGATCGTTGACGTGCAAGACGAATTGCGCCGCCGTGCCAGCGATGCCCTCGCGATGCGGAACATGGTAGAAGGGGCGCCGAAGCTTCGGATGATCGGCAACGTATCCCCGGATGTCGTCTAAGCTCTTGCCAGTGGATGTGAGCACTGTTTCGAACTCCGCCTTGGCTTTCGCCTTGGCTTCGCCCAACGCCATTTGCACCCGGCTGTGCGCGTTCACTTCGCCCTCGCCCGATGTCTCGATGGGCAGGAAGATCATGTCTTTGAATTTGTTGATGACCGCCGATTGAACGCCGTCCGATTGAGACGACGGCATACACCCGAACGGCTTCAGCGCCAGCACCATGTGGCACTTGTGGTGAACCGTGTAGTAGACGTTCTTGCCGACCTCGAGGTGTCCTTCTCCGCCGCGCGCGAAGCGATGATAGAAGGGCTCAGCCAGTCGCGCCAGTTCTCTTTGATCCACCAGCTTATGAGCCAACCCGCCTAGCTTTTCGCCGACACGGTGGTAGAAGTACGCCCACATGGACTCGCCGACTGTGAACCCGAGAATCTTGGCTTGATACGCCATCTCGCGTTTGAATTTACGCGGGAGGTCGTACCAGGAGAGCTGCTCGTGGTGCGCTTTCACTTCCTTGTTATTCAGCGCGCGCGCCTTGGCCTGACAAAGCAGGTAGGCGACCCACGTCGCGACCGGCTCGACGATCACTTGCGCGCCCTCGCGCTCGAGGAAGCGGAACATGTTGAAATTGCCGTCGCCCTCGGTGATCGAGGCCCAAAACTCACCGGTGATCTTAACTACGGGTTTTACTTTTGTTCGATCGACCTCCACCACGTCGATGCGTGCGCGGCACGCCTCGAGAGCCTCCAGGTATGGTTTTCCATACAGGTTTTCGTAAACTTTGGCCCAGGAGTTCCAGAAGCGCATGAACTTGTCGTGACTCTTGAGATAACCCTTAGACCAGTTCGGCGCGCGCTCCATAATTTCAAATGGCGGTCGTTCACGAAGCATGCGCGTAAGGGTTTCGCCGGCTTCCTCGAACGCACGGTCGCTCTCTCCGCGCTGCACTTCGAACGGACGGATCTGATAGATGATGTCGTTGAGCGTATCGCCAACGTTCATCGCATTGAGCATCCCCATGCCAAAATCGACGGTGAACTTGAGCCCCGCCTCGCCCGATGCGGCCTTGATGCCGTCGTCCTGCTGGAACAGAAGCACGCGGAATCCGCCGAAGCCGGCATTTTCGAGCGCGAAGCGATATTCAGCTTCATACATGCCGAAGCGGCAAGGGCCGCACGATCCAGCCGTGAAGAACACGTAGTTGTCGATGATGTCCTGACGCGGTATCCCCTGCTTTTCGAGTCCCTGCAGGTACTGCACCAGGCAACCAACCGTGAAGTACGTTGGATTGCATTGGCCGTTGTTGCCGAACTCTTTGCCGATTTGGAACGCGGGCACATCGGGGACCGGGAGAGTCTCGCACTTATATCCGCAGCCTTCGAATACTGCGCGGAACATATTGTCGTGCTTCCAGGTCATTCCTCCGATAAGCATGGTGACCTTACCGCGCTCGGCTGCGGTAAACGGCCGTTCCACCGGACGCTTGAATTGCTGTTGGAGCTGCACCAAGCCGGCAGCCCCGCGCAACCGGGCTCGTTCCGCATCCACTTGCCGTTGGATTTCGTCCGCCTTAGCTTCCAAATTTGCAAGGACCGCTTCCTGATCGATTGTTTGTGGCATTACTCTCCTCGTTATGGTTAATCGAAGTTGGTGGTTCCCTGGAACCGGTTGAGCGCCTGCCGCAACATCCATTTGATGACGCGGGCATCGTTATAGCAGTACGCCAGGATATGGTTGAGCGTAGAGAAGCAGTGCGGCTGGCACGACTTCTTCATCTCGGTGAGCTGCTTGGTCTCAAACTTGTGGTTTTCAATCGTGCCCCAATCGTAAGTGGCGTTATACATAGGGAAACAGGGCGCGAGGGTACCGTCGGTGCGAACGATCAACGAATTCCAGCCGGCCCGGCAGTTCCATTCCTGCACCTTTCCGCGCATAAAGTGGCGCATCTCGTCCAGACGGCTGGCGGAGTTTACCATTTTGTATCCAGACTTCTTCTTCTCAATGAGCCAGTCCACCAACTCGTCCACCTTGCCAAAGTCCTCGGGCGTAATGAACGTGAGGTTGTTCTCCATGTGCTTGAAGTCGGGCTGATCCATCATGGGCGATTCGTTGATGTGGTAATCGGTGGCGATGCCGTGATCGTGCGCGATTTCCGTCAGCTCGCGGACGTCGTCCATGTTGTTGCGGCAGATGTTGATATTAAAGAAGACGCTGTAACCATACTGGTATTGCTTCTTCACCAGGTAGTTGAAGTAGGACCGCACCGGTGCTAAGGCTTTCGGCAGGCCGGGCTTTTCCGCCACCGCGTCCACGGCGAAATTGAACGTCGCCACGCCGGCGTCCGCGAGCCAATCAGTAACTTGCGGGCGCAGCAGACGAGCATTGGTCGGAACATAAATCCAAAAGCCCTTCTTCGCCGCGTAGTAACAGACCTTGTGAGCGAACTGCGGACGCAATAACGGCTCACCGCCCATGAGTGCCAGCACTCCAGCGCCACTGTCGCGCAGCCAGTCGATAGAACGCTTGGCGATCTCTTCCGTCATTCCTTTCACGCGATTGTCAAACGCCCAGCAGTAGTGACAGTCGAGATTACACTTCCACTCCGTGAATAGGTAGGCGATGATGGGGTGAAAATCGCCTGTCTGAACGCGTGACTTCAGCCAGGGTACGGCCCAACCTCTAAAGGCACGAGTAATGTGTTCCGCTTTGTAATGGCGTTTCGGTGGAGGCATCGGTGGCCCCAATCCGTCGTCTCCCAGAAAGTCCGGGTGTTGGGGGAAAACAGGATCGGGTAGGCGCTCCGGGCTGATCGCTGGAGCGACGGACGTTCGTAAGCCAGGTTGCGTTAGCAGGCTGTGTAACGGTACATCCAACCGAAAGCCAGATGGTCGCTCGTCGTGCGTTGTTTCGATAGGCTGCATGCGTTTCCTTTAGTCTCCTGGGCCAGCAGCGCCCAATTGGAGTCTGAATTACAGAACCGGTAAGTAGTCTTGCGGTAAAGCCTCATACAAACGTCACGGTGTCTGCCGGAACTAAACTTCGTTCTGGCTTCATGAACTTTGATAAAAGATGTCGAGGAAAGTTACAAGAAAATCGACAAACTTTGCGAGGCGGAGATGCGCCGGTTCGGTCTGTCGCTCTCTCTTATCGTTGGGTTCCTCACACCCCTTCCTGTCGGGCTTGGGGAGGTTTTAATCTTCGCCTCTGACTTCACGACGTCCGCTTGGCTTCGCATCCCGAGACGGCGTCACGGACCACGAGCAATCGATGAGGTTGAGGAACCAATACCGCCTAAGAAACTCCAGAAATGCCTCGGCCCGGCGGACCGTCACAAACGTGTTCCAGAGACCGCCGCGCCGAGGGAGAGCTCAGGATTGCTGGGCCACGCCGGTGCCTCGATTCTCTGGCTGTACCAAGATATGCGAGTTCTCAGCAGGCGCGAATTCTTCTCGGGAAAATCTCGTGTGCCTTTGTCAAAACGGACATCGTGTGATCACTTGGAAATGGTGGCCCGAGGCGTTGCCAGGCCTGGCCGTGCAGGCTTTTGCCGACCAAAGATACTGCAGAAACTGCTTTGGTAAGTCTCCGGAGATCTTGAGGATCAAGCTCTGCAAGCGAGTTCCGTCTCCGTCCGCCAGGATCACTGCCCAATTGGCTTTTCAGCTCTTGGCGATATCGTTCAGGGCGTCTCACCGTGAACGCCCGCGTCCGGCCAGACGTGCTTGAGATGCGCCCGCATACGTGCGCGAGCGCGAAACAACCGTGTCTTTGTGGCCCCTATCGTAAGACCAAGCGCCGTGGCAGCCTCTTCGAGAGAGCGGCCTGAAAAGACGCAGAGAGCGAATACCTCGCGCAATGGCTTCGGAAGAATGGAAGCCGCATCAGAAAGGGCTGAAGCGATTTCCCGATATAGCGTGAACTTCTCGGGGGTTGGAGCTAACGAGACGAGCATGTTCAGTTCCGCGCTCCGGTCCCGATCATCCAAGCTGACCCAATCGCGACGTCGCTTGCGTTCGCGAAGCCTAGCGAGGCATTCGTTCATCACAATGCGCGTGATCCAGGTCTTAAACGTCGCATCCCCACGAAAGTTACGGATGTGCCGCAAAGCCAAGAAATAAGCCGACTGAACGGCGTCCTCGGACTCTTCCTCGGAGCGCAGAATGCCCCGCGCCAGGCGAAAAGACAATGCGTAATGCCGACCTAACAATTCCGTCCCAGCCGCTCTGTCTCCACGCTTGCAAGCAGCGATCAGTTCGGGCTCCCGTTTCTCTTGCATGGCGCTAGAAGGACGCCAACCCTCGATTGACTCCTGCATTGAAATCTCTAGCACCTGAGCATTCGGCCTACCAGATTTACTCCGATGCTATATGCCTGGAACGAATGGTGGTTAGGCGTTCACCCATCAGAGTGCCGCGTCGAAACTGTCAGCCCGTTGCCACGCTGCCAATAAACTGGCAAGTGGACTCGGGACAAACTTGAAACGCGATCTCGAGTGATGGATCCATCCGCCAGTCGCTCTCTTAGGATTTCGTGTAGACCCGGGAGCGACGACGATCTCTCCGCTGCGGACCTTGGGGGCGCGCTCGGCGTTTTCATACGTCCACAGGAAGCTCTCGCCGGCGCGGGCCGGGTCCTGAAGGTTCGGATTCGCCGTTTGAGATGATCATCCGACGCGATGACGGTTGCGGGCTTTAAGGTCGCTGCTTTGGCCTCGACTGGGAACGCGATCGTGGCCAGCAAGAGCAGAGTTGCCGGGCGCACGAGGAAAGAAGCGCGGAACGGGAGCCAGGTACGATCCGAGACGCGCGCGTCGGCCGCGCTCGCGGGAAGAGGCTCGCCAAGGATCGATTCGGTCAGTACGCGCGAGAGTTTTGAATTAGCGATGAGCTCTGCTCCTTCCTGATGCCAACGTCTAAGTAGCGCCCCTCCCTTTTCATCGATAGCTGTGACGAACGTCATGTCGACAATTAGTCTGCGGTCACCGATTGCCGATGAAGCAGTTTGCCAGTCTTGGTCGAGTCTGGGCACACTTTCGTAGTCCAGATTTCCTGCCAATTCAAACCGGAAGGCGGTTGGCCCATCGTGCATGTAATACTGCAATGCCTGATTTTTCATAAGGATCCAGAAAACTGCAATGCACCTGAACAACCCGGCGAATGTTTCCGAAGCCCCTGAAATCGTGGTCTTTGCAGTCCATGCCGGTTTCGCGCTGCCAGCAATCGGGCAGGCCAGGCTTGGCCAACCGCCCTGATGGCTTTGAAGACTCTCTCGTCGCCGAATGTCATGGTTCCGAAGCAGAGTTCCGAAGCCAGCAGACCGGTATTGCTGAGCGTTGCGTTTTCCATGTCGCTTTCTTTTCTTATCGGCGCGGGCCGCATAGAAACTATTGCCAACCACCGCCGAGCGCCTTGTATAACTGGACCACGCTCAGCAGTTCGTTCAATCTGATTTGCCTGAGGTCCAATTGCGCCTGGAGCAGATCGCGATCGGCGTCGAGCGCATTGAGCTGTGTATCCACGCCCCCGATATATCGGGCATACGCCAGACGTTTCCGCCCTTCCAGAGCCCCAACCAGCGCTTGCTGCTGCACTCGGCTTTCTCTCACTCTTTGGTGAGCGATCAAGGCGTTGGATACTTCGGTGAAGGCAGTCTGGATGGTCTTCTGATATTGAACAAGGGCGCTATCTCTTTGGGCTTCGGCCAATCTCACGTTGGAACGGAGGCGGCCAGCCGTGAATATCGGTTGGGTGACCTGCGGCACAAAACTCCATGCGCTGTGTGGACCGCTGAACAGGCTCGATAATTGCGTGCTTTGGCCACCGATAAGCCCGCTCAGGCTCAACTGCGGGAAGTAAGCGGCTTTTGCCACACCTATATCAGCGTTCGCCGCAATGAGGTTCTGCTCTGCGGCGCGAATGTCAGGCCGCCGCTCGAGTAACGTAGATGGCAACCCGGCGGGAACTTCGGGAGGGAACAGATCCTCGTTGAAGGCACCTTGATGGTGCATCACCTGGCCTGGATTCTCTCCAAGCAGTAAGCTGATTTGATTCTCGGTCTGCTCGATCTGCTGCTGCAGCGTGGGGATGGTCTCGGCGGCGGTGTCCACGAGTTGCTCTGCCTGGCGCAGATCGAGCTCGGTAGCGACCCCGCCAGTTTCACGGTAGACGGTGAGATTCAGTGAATCCTGCCGGGTGGCAAGGGTTGTCTTCGAAATCTCCAATTCGTAGTCCAGCTCGCGTACTGTAAAGTACGCACTCGCGACATCGCTTACCAAGGTGGTCAAGACCACTTTGCGATTTTCGTCCGCACTCAAAAGGTTTGCGCGTGCCGCTTCAGTCGCCCGGCGCAAGCGCCCCCATAGGTCGACCTCGAAGGAGAGCAAGTTGAGTGATGCCTCGCCCCAATTGCGATTCTGGGACGACACAAATGAGCGTGGCAGCGCAAACGAACCATCTCGAGAAAGCCGCGTCAACTGTACATCTCCGCTGGCTCCTACTTGTGGGAACTGGTTAGATCGCGTGATCCCCAGATTTGCTCGCGCTGCCTCCACTCGCGCTACAGCATCCCGCAGATCGTAATTCTGCTGGATGGCCGTCTTCACTAACTCTTGTAAGTCCGGATCTTTAAAAACCTCCCACCACTTCAGGTCCGCGAATGACTCCGCCTGAGGGGCCGGCAGCGGAGTTGGAGCGCGGAAATTTTGCGGGATCTGCACAGCCGGCCGGTGATAGTTCGGCCCAAGGGTGCAAGCGGTCATCCAGCCCGCGGCAATCAACAGGGGGATCGCTCGATAATTCATCTCAGTCTCCCTGCCCCGGTGAAGGAAGAAGCGGGGAGGCCTGCCCCGGCGCGTGTGCAGCGAAGGAGACCTTCTCGACCAGATAGAAGATTGCCGGAATAAAGAATATTCCGATTGCGGTCGCAGCGAGCATACCCCCGATGACTGCGGTGCCCATAATCTGGCGGGCCACGGAACCCGCGCCGGACGCTGTCCAGAGCGGCACGCAGCCCAGAATAAATGCAAACGATGTCATCAAGATGGGACGGAAACGGAGCCGGGCTCCTTCCAGCGCAGCATCCACAAGGGGCTTGCCCTGCTCAAATTGCTCCTTGGCGAACTCGACGATCAGAATCGCGTTCTTGGCGGCCAGACCGATTAGCATCACTAAACCGATTTGCGAGTAAACGTCGTTTTCGATCTGAACCATGTAGGCCGGTAGAAAAGCGGCGAGCAGGACGCGACGCAGCCACAAAACTCCAAAAGCGCCGAACACCGCGACCGGCGTGCTCAGGAGCACGCTAAACGGTAGCGACCAGCTTTCGTACAGCGCCGCAAGAATCAGAAACACGAACAATAGTGAGAAACCAAAGATGACCGAAGCCGAAATCCCTTCCCGTGCCTTCTGCTCTTGATACGACATGCCCATGTAGTCAAATCCCATTTCGCCTGGCATGGTTTGCTTGAAGACGTCTTCGAGAGCTGCCGTGGCCTGGTCTGAGCTATAGCCGGGCGCGGCGCTGCCGTTGATTTGCGCCGAACGGTACTCGTTGTAGCGCATGGTGAACTCCGGGCCATCACGCGACTCGAACTTCGTCAGCGCGGAAAGTGGCGCCATCTCGCCACTGCCGTTGCGCACATAGAACTGCCCCACGTTCTCCAGGTTCGACCGGTAAGGCGCCTCCGCTTCAACGTACACCTGCCATGTACGGCCGAAATCGTTGAAGTAATTAATAAACAGCCCTCCCATGAACGCCTGAATGGTCTTGTAAACATCGCTGACGGCCACACCTTGCTTCAGTACTTTTTCCCGGTCGACATCCACAAACTTCTGCGGTACGCTCGGCAGAAACGTGGTGCTGATGGCGCCAATTTCCGGACGCTTGCGACAGGCCGCCAGGAACTTGGCCAGGTTGCCGGCCAGGAACTGAACATCCCGCCCCGCCCGGTCCTCCAGCACGAATGTAAATCCGCCGGAAGTGCCCACTCCGGGGATCGCCGGTGGCGAGAAGCTGAAAACGGTTCCCACCGGCAAACTGGTGAGTTGCTGGTTCAAGCGCGCCCTGATCTCCTGGTACTGCTCTGCTTTGGTCTTACGTTCACTCCAGGGCTTCAGAGTGACGAAATAGAAAGCGTTGTAAGTCGTCCGGACAAAGCTGAGCAAACTGAAGCCGGCAACGCTGGTGGTGTATTTAACACCGGGCGTGTCTGCTAGGATTTTCTCAACCTGTCTCGATGCAGCTGCGGTTCGCTCGAGGGAAGCAGCATTCGGAAGCTGCATGTTCACGTACACGTAGCCCTGGTCCTCATCGGGCAGGAAACTGGATGGCACGCGGCTCCCAAAGAATAGTCCGGCGCCGCCAAATACCAATAGCGCCACCATGGCCAGCGCGCTTTTTCGAATCAACACGGCTGACAGACGGACATAGCCGTGCGTAGTCCGCTCGAAGATGCGATTGAACCAGTCGAAGAACCTTCGGAGCAGCCCGCTGCTCTCCTTTTTAGGTCGAAGCAGAAGACCGGCAAGCGCGGGGCTCAACGTAAGGGCGTTGAAGGCCGAGAGGACCACTGAGATAGCGATCGTTACTGCAAATTGCTGATAAAGCCTTCCCGTGATGCCCGGGATGAAAGCGGTTGGCACAAACACTGACGAGAGAACTAAGGCGATACCGACGACCGGTCCCGAGAGCTCCTCCATTGCTTTTCGAGCGGCATCTTTCGGGGCGAGACCCTCCTCGATATGGCGCTGGACGCCCTCGACAACGACGATCGCATCATCAACCACCAGACCAATGGCCAGCACCAACCCGAACATCGAAAGCGTATTGATGGAAAAGCCAAACAGGGGGAAGAAGACAAACGTGCCCACCAGCGAGACAGGCACGGCCAGCAGCGGGATGAGCGTAGCGCGCCAGTCCTGCAGGAAAAGGTAGACTACCAGGATCACCAGCACGATTGCGATTAACAGCGTTATGACGATTTCCCGCATGCCTTCCGTAACCGCGCTGGTCTGGTCGAGCGATATGGCGTAATCGATGTCGTTCGGGAACCGCTGCTTCATCTGGGACATCAGCTTCCGGACGCCTGCGGCCGCTTGGACCGCGTTAGAGCCTGGAAGCTGGTAGACGGCGATGATCGCGGCGTTCTTGCCATTCAAGCGGCTGACGATGCTGTAATCGTTAGTGCCCAACTCGATCCGCGCGACGTCTTTCACGCGTACGATCCCGCCATTCGGGGTCTCGCGGACTATGACGTCTCCGAATTGCTCCGGCGAAGTCAGCCGGCCTTGAGCAAGAACGGAATAGGTAAATTGCTGGTCGTTGCCGGTAGGCTCGCCGCCAACCTGACCGGCAGGGTTCACTGTGCTCTGCGTCTGGACGGCGTTGACGATATCGGTCACGGTAATGCCCAGCTTCGCCAACTGGTCAGGCTTCACCCAAAGTCTCATGGCATATTGCCCCGATCCGAAAACCGTCGTCTGGCCGACACCGTATAAGCGCGCGATGGGATCGTTGAGGCTGATATACGCGTAGTTGGCCATGAATTGCGCATTGCGAGTGCCGTGTGGCGAGAATAGGGAGACCAGCATAAGCGGAGCGGTCGCCGATTTCTTGATGGTCACCCCGTATGTGTTAACGTCAGGCGGAAGCTGACCGGTGGCAAGATTCTCGCGCGACTGGGTCAGAATCAGATCCGTATTCGGATCCGTTTTGACATCGAAGTCCACTACCAGCGTGGTCTGCGAGTTGCCAGTGGCGTTTAAGGAATACATATAGTTCATGTTGTCCACCCCATTGATTTGCTGTTCTATGGGAGTGGCTACGGACTGCTCAAGTGCCCGCGCATCGGCTCCGACATACGAGGCTTGAAGCTGAATCTCCGGAGGTACGATGTTAGGGAACTGGGCTACCGGCAGGGCTGCGATCGTGACGGCCCCCACGATCACCGTCAGTATCGCGATGACCATCGCTACGATGGGGCGGTTGATGAAGAATTTAGACATCTCAGTTGCCCTCCGAGAACGGCCTGGGACTTACTTGCATGCCGGGACGAACGTTCTGGACTCCCTCCGCAATTACGCGCTGACCCGGAGTTAGTCCTTCGCTGATAACCCACATCGTTGCGATTTGCTCGCCGACCTTGACTTGCTGAATGCTGATCGTGTTCTTGTCGTCGACCACGGCGACTTGATAGGCACCTTGAAGTTCCGTGACAGCGCGTTGCGGAATCAGCAGCGCGCCCGCGCTGGTCCCGACCGATGCGCGAACCTTCCCGTATTGCCCCGGCCGCAACCGATTCCCGGGATTCGGAAAAAGTCCCGTCAATTGAATCGCGCCGGTGTTCTGATTTACCTGGCGATCCGCGAAGGAGAACTTACCTTTCTGCGGATAGACGCTTCCGTCGGCTAGGATCAGCTCCAGTTGCAACTTCGCCAGATCGTTCACGCCACCGCGTGTCAAGCTCAAATACTCCTGTTCGCCGACCGTGAAGTTTGCCTTAATCGGATCAAGCGTCGACACCGTGGTAATCACTCCGCTGCTGGGACTGACCAGATTCCCTACCTGTACTTGAGCCAGCCCGACGATTCCATCGATTGGCGAGGTCAGATGCGTGAAGCCGGTATTGACGTTCGCTGCCTCGACCGCGGCTTGAGCCGATTCCACGGCTGCGCTACTAGCCTCAATCTGCGCCTTGGACGTTTCGACGGCGGCTTTCGAGGCTTCTATCTGGGCTGTATAGGCTATATTGTTCTGCACGGCATTGTCGAGTTCCTGCTGCGTGACCGCGTGCTGTTTCGCGAGGGGCGTGTATTTGTCCACGTCCAGTTGACCTCTTTGTTGGTTCGCCACCGATTGCGCGAGCTGGGCTTGGGCCTGTGTCAACTGCGCCTTAGCCTGAGCAAGCTGTCCCCTAGCCTGTGCGAGCTGTCCCTGCGCCTGAGCGAGCGCGGCGTCAAAGGGGCGCGGATCGATCTGGAACAGCAGTTGGCCTTTTCGTACGAAGGAGCCTTCTTTGTAATCCTGGGAAAGCAGATAGCCGGTGACCTCTGCCTTGATGGCGGCATTGACCAGTCCGTCTAGTGTGCCGATCCATTCGTGATATATGGGAACGTCTGCCTGCTTTACCTGGGCCACCTCGACCTGCGGCAGTTGTGGCGATCCCGCCGCGGAAGTTGTCCTTGTGCAACCCGCCATCACAAGAGCCGCGAAAATCAACAGACCCGCTATCCAAATTTGAAATCTCATATTAAGTGCCGTTGTCAACTTCGTCTCCTCTGTTCCTGCCTCTACGCCCCGCGGCGGCGAACAGGTATCCCTGTTATCTCCTCGACGAGGGCTTCCATCGCAACTCCCTTTGCGACAAAGCGCGCTCCTTCCCGATTCATCGCACGGAGCAAGCACCGTCCCGCTTCATCAATTCCCGTGACCTCTCTTATGTCGATTTCGACCCGTCGACCAGAGATTGGAGCGAAACGCCAGGTGTTTTCGGTCTCGGCGACCCAGGCGCCCACGAGCCTACCTGCAAGATGCAAGCGCCATAGCGTGTCATCCTCTTGAACTGTAATTCTCAACATTTTCGGTCCGCCGACGTCCTCCTCGTAAAGCGCACGTAGGAGGCCTCAAGTCTCGCAACGCCGTAATCAATTGAAAACTAACAGGCTCAATTGGTCAGCCGCCCGTTCGAACGCCGCCTCTCAGTGCCCGGTTCCGGGCACGATGCCGGCAATCGGGCACCATCCCCTGTCGATGCGATGCTGCGAAATTTCACCGAATCCAGATCGGCGGAGCTTTCATCAAACGCAGTGGGTGGGTGCCAGAGCTGCTCATAGCATGACGATGTTTTCGACGCCAGAGAGGCTGGCGGAAACGCGTGCAGCTCTGCCGCTTCTGCCTCAGTACGAATCGCTTATTCGTTTGGCCGAAGCGATTCGATCTCACCCGGACCAGAAAGATTTATTCCAGCTCCTCGCGGATGAATTACGCCAAGTTGTTCCATTCGATGCAATCTGTCAAATAGATCACGCCGGCAACAAGATCAATTGGTATTTCTCCGAAGTTTGCGATTCGAAGGTGAGTGGGATTTCAGACATTCCAAAGGAGGAAACCGTAGCGTGGTGGGTGGATCGGACTCAGCAACCTGTGGTGCTCCGAGTGGGCAACCAGGAGACGCGCTTCCGTACGACCATCCAAGCGCTCCAGAAGCTGGGACTCCATTCGTTATGTGCAGTTCCGCTGAGCACTGCTCATTCGCAACTAGGGAGCCTTGTTTTCGGGAGCCGGTTCGCTGATGCCTATTCTCCGGAAGAAGTCCGGTTTCTATCGCTCGTCGCGGCTCAGATCGCGCTGGCTATGGACGATGCTCTCGCGCAGCAGCGATTAAAACTCCTTCTTGATCTGACAAACGGTGTTGTCTCCAAGCTGGACTTGCGGGAATTGCTTCGGGAAGTTTCTGCCAGCATCCGTCGCCTGATGCAGTGCGACGGCGTCGGCGTTACGCTTTCAGATCCTGAAACCGGCCAGTTGCGCGTTTACGCGTTTGATAAATCGGAACGGAAAGGCATTGTCTACGAAGGAATGAGTGTCACCGCGGAGGGATCGGCCACCCTGGTTAGGGCATTCCAAACGAGCCAACCCATCTGCATCGCAGAAGTGGATAGTACGATGGACCCTCTCGCTGCTGCTGAGGGTGTTAAGTCGATGTGTCACTTGCCTCTCATCGGCCGGGAGCGTGTCCTTGGAGTTCTGAGCCTCGCCCGGGATCGAGAGACCGCTTTTGGCGAACGTGACGCCGGTTTTCTCGGCCAGGTCGCGAATCAGATCGTGCTGTCTGTTGAAAATGCCATCGCCTACGGAGAGATTGCCAACCTCAAAGATAAGCTTGCTCAGGAGGTGGTTTATCTCCAGGACGAAATTCGAACGGAGCTGAAATTCGAAGAAATCGTCGGCAACAGCGATGTTCTCAGGCGCGTGCTTGCGGAACTCGAAACAGTCGCTCCCACCGATTCCACGGTGCTCGTCTACGGCGAGACTGGCACGGGCAAAGAACTGATCGCACGCGCCATCCACAATCTCAGCTCGCGCAGTTCGAATGCTTTCGTCAAACTGAACTGCGCGGCGATTCCAACCGGACTCCTCGAAAGCGAGTTGTTCGGCCACGAAAAGGGTGCATTCACCGGCGCGATCGCGCAACGTGTCGGCAGGTTCGAGTTGGCGAATCGCGGCACTGTATTTCTGGACGAAGTCGGGGAAATCCCCCTGGAGCTGCAACCGAAATTGCTGCGGGTTTTACAAGAGCGTGAATTCGAGCGCCTGGGCAGCACACGAACACTGCGCACCGACGCGCGTTTGATCGCGGCGACGAATCTCGATCTGGCCACGCTCGTGGAGCAGCAGAAGTTCCGCTCCGACCTGTACTACCGTCTGAATGTTTTCCCTGTTCGGGTGCCCCCACTCCGCGAACGGCGCGAAGATATTCCTTTGCTTGTCCGGCACTTCGTTCAGCAGTTCAGCCGCCGCATGAACCGGAGCATCGAAACCATCCCGTCCGAAACTATGAGTACCCTGCTCCGCTACGACTGGCCCGGCAATATCCGGGAATTGCAGAACGTGATAGAGCGCGCAGTGATCGTTTCCACCGGACCGGTATTGAAGGTGCCGCTGGACGATTTGAGAACACGCGTTCCTTCCGCCGTGGCCTTCGAGGATGCCGGGAAGATGCGCAGCGTGCTCGAGGACGCCGAGCGAAAGCAGATCTTGGCCGCTCTTAAGCAAGCCCACTGGGTCGTTGCCGGTCCCAATGGGGCCGCTGCTCTGTTGGGCATGAAGCGCTCGACGCTTCAGGCGCATATGCGTAGGCTCGGGATTCAGGTCTCCCGCACCATAGAGTAGCCGCGTGCCAGCAAATCGGTCGTCCGCCAGTCTTCGGGCACACGCGAGTGGCAACACCTGGGCTATTTCGGTGACCAATCCATACCGCTAACCGACAACCTGCCTATTCAGAAACACAATCGTGTCGTGGTTGTGAACTTGCACATAAGATCGGCAGGGAAATGAAAATGAAAGCCTCGACATTCAATTACTACATGCATGACGGACCGACCGCTTTCAGCATCGAACTAACCGGCCCGCTGGCTGCAGAGGGCGCGAAGAAACTCGAGCAAGATTGGCTGGGCGCGTCCATGGTGATCGGCAAGAAAGAGCTCGTTGTCGACCTCTCTTATGTGACGGAGATCGATTCGGTAGGGCGCCAGCTGCTACTTCGCTGGCGCCGAAATGGGGCGACGATCTTAGCAAATACGCCAGAAGCGCGGGCATTGGCTGAGTCAGTCATAGGGAGCCCCCTTCGTTCAAGTGCCCGGATCGCGTACACTTCCATGCCGTATCGGTCGGAATCATTTTTTCGCGATGTGCTTCCAATTGTTGGCTTGCTGGTGCTGCTGATTCCTGCTGGCATCTCGGCGCAGCCTCTTGCGATGGTTCAGCCCACGCCCCCTCCTCAGAGCATTGCTTTTGCCCGGTATATAGCGTGGCTTGATTCTCGCGACCCGTTCACTGAGTCGGGTCCCGTGGCGCTGGCAATAGCGGCCTCCCTACCTGGCCTGGACAAGCAGGGCGACTTGTTGGCGATTCGCGAAGTAGGAGAATCCGAGCGCAGCCAATACAGGATACTCGAACGCAAGGGAGACGAGATCGTATTCGAACGTGCTATTGCTCCTTACTTCCTGGCGCAGCGGCAGGTCGAAGACCTGCCGCGCTCTTCTGTCATCATTAGTCCTCGAAACTATAGATTCTGCTACGCGGGCACAGTGGAAACCGGAGATGCTGCAGCGTATATATTTCGGATAGCACCCAAGAAGAATCGTTTGGGCCTGATTCGAGGGGAGCTCTGGATAGATCCGGCGACTGGCGCGCCAGTTCTGGTGACAGGGTACCTTGTAGACTCGTCTTCCACTTCTATCCGCAGCATCAACGTAGCACGCGAAACAACGTTCTTGAAGGGATATCCTCTTGCTCGTACGACGCACATGCTGATCGAAGCGCGGCCTGTGGGACGCACTGAGTTAACGATTGTCGAATTTCCTCTGGGTTCGGCTGAGCCGGGTTTGGATGCGCCGGACGCCGCACCGCCGTTGATCAGTAGAGTAAGCAGGCCGTAAGATTTCAGCAATGACGGCGAGACCGTTCAGCTAGAACACGCCGACGTGTATCCGGCGGGCGGCTGATAGCTCCAGAGTCTCCAGCTTTCAAACGCGCGGCAAGCTAATTCATCGGAGACGGCGCTTTGATGGAATCTGTCGCAGTTCCGTAGCTGCCGACGAGGACTCGCGCGGGCCCATCCGTGTGGGAATAGCTACCAGCGTCATATTGACGCTGTCCGATGGTCCCAGCGCGAGCTCAGGCGGCCAGCCGAACCAAAACTGGAAGCCATCCGTCCGTCCCGGTTCGCCGCCGCCGCTATGCCAGACTCCGCCGCAGGCGCGCATCCATCCCGCCGGCGCGCAACACGCCCGTCGATCCGTTCTTGTCTTCATAGCGGACGCTGCCCACGGCAACGTAGGTAAGGGTTGCGATGCGGGAATGTCGATGGTGGCCCGAGTCAGGCACGCCAACCGCCAAGCGGTGATTGTCGACATCGGTTATGCTCTCTCCAACGGTGACCGGCTCGGCACCTCTGAGTTTGCTTGCCGACGTGGACTCTCGACTCAGCTCGCGAAGCAACCGTTGCTGAAGCGACCGGCCAAGAGCCCCAAGTGTGATCGGGCAGATACATCATCATTGGTCGCGCCCGTAGGTACGAAACTTATTCTGTCTGTCCTAGTCTCGCCAGGAGCCACTCAACGTTTCAACGCCATAGTCACATCATCCTCCCTGTTCTCGGTTAGATCCTCCCGTATTCGCCTCGTTTAGTCAGACCGCCACTGGTTTGCCTTGATGTTTTCTCCCATCCTGAGTGTGTGACGACCTCAATCCGGTCAAGTACAAATTCAATGAGCGAAAACGGAATCGATAGCGAAAACGTCAGCAAGCCGGCGCCCGATACGAGAAGCCCAAGAGCAAGCGCAAGAAATCCAAAAGCTCGCGAAGAAGGCGGGCCCGGCCAAGAAGGCGACCAGCAAGCCAAAGGCGGACCGCACCAACAAGAAAGCCGAAGTGATTATCCGTATCGGACGCCGGTTCGGCGACTGGGTGTGCTGGCTGAACGCAGCAGTTTCGCCGTTATCAATTTGGTTGCTTTAGAAACGAGTGGGAGTCGATCGAAGAACGAATCGCCGAAGCAGAAACCGAATAGGAAGCCAGGAAATCCTCGATTCAGGACGCCGCAGTGGTCCGCGACGGCCGTCTTCTGGAATAAGATCGCGAGATGGAAGAAGCCCAGCGAAAGGTTGACCAATTCTACGAGCGCTCGGCCGAGTTGGAAGATAAAGATCATTTAACGTTCGTAGGAAAGAAACGGGTTGAAAGATGTCGCATTCTGCGACCCCGCGTCCCGATTGCGGACGGCCCTGCGACGGGAGGCTTGTCTAAGGCCTTCCTTTAGCTGAGGTCGATGTGGCAGCCGAGTTGCCTTACCCAGAACCCTATGAGCGCGTTCACTCAAAATCTGACCTATAGTCTGCGTTCGCTCCGGAAAAGCCCGAGCTTTACCTTCGTCACGGTTCTCACGCTCGCCCTCGGGATCGGCGCGAACACAGCCATCTTTTCGGTGGTCTACTACGCGCTTTTGCGCCCATTGCCCTACCATCAGCCATCCGAATTGGTGATGTTGGGAGAATGGCGGAGGCAGGAATACCCCAATCCCCATAGCTCGTATCCGGACTATCTCGATTGGAAGAAAACTGCAAAGAGTTTCTCGGCGCTGGCGGCCTATTCGGGCGACGCCTTCACCTTTTCGGCCGGAGGTGAACCCAAGAACACGTTTGCCGGTCAGGTAACTCCGAATTTCCTTTCCACTCTGGGCGTAAAGCCGATGTTGGGCCGCGATTTTCGCGATTCGGACCAGCAATTGAACGAGCCGCCGGTGGCCATGCTCACATATGACTTCTGGCGCAGCGATTTCTCTGCCGATCAGAATGTCATCGGGCGCGTGATCCATTTGGATGGAAAGCCGGTGGTGGTCGTGGGCGTCTTGCCGAAGGAGTTTGAATTCGCGCTCCGCACTGCGCCCCTGTATGTGCCCTTGCATCCAGGCCCGGACGCATCAGTGCGGCGTAGCTTGCGGTGGTTGAACGTCGTGTGCCGACTGGCGCCGGGCGTCTCGCTCACGCAAGCACTCGCCGAGATGAATGGAATCGAGGCGCAACTCGCCATTGCCTACCCTAAGGAGAACAGCGCGATTCACCTCTCGATGAGCCCTCTGCGCAACGCAATCGTGGGCAAAGTTCAACCCTTGTTGCTGGTGCTGCTCGGGGCCGTAGGGTTTGTTCTTCTCATCACCTGCGCCAATGTCGCCAATCTGCTGATCACGCGATCGCTTGGCCGCCGCAAAGAACTTGCCGTCCGGGCCGCGCTCGGCGCCAGCCGTACCAATCTGGTTTGGCAGTCGCTCACCGAGAGCCTGCTGCTCTCCTTCTTTGGCGCCACTGTGGGATTGATGGCGGCGCGCTGGGGGATTGATCTGCTCATTGCCGCGATTCCTCAGCCGATGCTGCTGGGCATGCCCTATTTGCGCGATGCGGGGATCAACTTGCCCGTGCTCATCTTCCTGTGCGCGATCACGATTCTGACCGGAGTATTATTCGGTCTCGCGCCTGGCTGGTCGGCCTCCAATACTCAGTTGAACGATGCACTCAAGGACGAATCGCGCGGGGGAACCAGCTCAGTCCACGGCCGTCTGCGCAATACCCTGGTGATCGCCGAGGTGGCGATCTCGCTGGTGCTGCTGGTGGGAGCGTCCTTAATGCTGCAGAGTCTGAGCGCGCTTCTTAAACTAGATACCGGCATGGACGTTCATCACGTGCTGACATTTGGCATCAATCTGCCCAGTACTTCTTATCCCAGCGAGAAAACGTATCCGTTTAACAGCCCGAGCGCGCTGCGCTTCGAGCACGACTTCGGAGACCAGCTTCGCAACGTACCCGGAATTCTGAATGTTGCAACCGCCAGCGGGATTCCCGCGAACGGCGGCAGCGGAAGCATTCGCTTCGTTGAGGAAGGACGGCCTGCGACCACAGGCCAAGAGGACGAGTGCGACATCCTGACGGTGAATTCCACCTACTACGCAACCTTGAAGATTCCGCTGGTAGCGGGTCGCGTTTTCACGCGCGCCGATACATTGGAAACGCCCAATGTCGTAGTGGTGAACCGCGCGTTCGCGAAGAGCTATTTCCCTAACGAAGACCCGGTTGGCAAGCGAATTCGATTTACCTTTAACGCCAAGGAGCCCTACCGGCAAATCGTCGGCGTGGTTGGCGATACGCGGGAGAACGATCTGGCAGCCACGCCACAGCCCATTGTTTATTACCCGAACGACCAAGGTCCAAACACGTTCATGGCTTTCCTGGTGAGAACCGCCGGCGATCCGGCCGCGTTCGTAGGTGCAGCGCGCGAGACTCTGCACAAGCTCGATCCGCAGCTTCCATTGATCCAACCCCAGAGCCTGGACGAGGTCGCTCAGCAATCGCCTTCGGTCTTCCTGCGGCGTTATCCGTCCTATTTGATCGGGAGCTTCGCGGTCCTGGCAGTAGTGCTCGCGATGGTCGGCCTCTATGGGCTGATCTCTCACACCATCTTGCAGCGAACCCGGGAAATCGGGATTCGGGTGACGCTGGGTGCACAACGCAGCGACATTCTTCGGCTGGTGTTGTATCAGGGTCTCAGTTCGGCTTTGATCGGCATCGGAATCGGCGTAGTTGCCGGCTTGGCGTTAACCCGGCTGCTGAGTTCGTTGCTGTTTGGCGTGAAGGCCAGCGACTGGCTAACATTCGCAGGAGTGGCGGCCGGGTTGCTGCTCGTCTCCCAGGCGGCATGTTTGATTCCTGCGCGCCGCGCGATGACGGTCGATCCGATGTCCGCGCTCCGGCAGAACTGAGGTTTAGAAAGAACAACGCAGCGCCTAGTTTTGAATCAGCCGGCCAAGGAAAAAGGAAAACTTCTCGATTTTGTACTCTCGAACTCTTCTGGAAGAACGGCCAACTGCTGGCCGAATACCGGCAACCCTTTGATGTGTTGGCGGTTGCAATCGCGTCGGACGAACGGACGAGATCTTTGGAGCCAGCCACGCGCGGTCGGAATGAGAATTCGCTGCAACTCTTGCCTGTGGTTTCACTTAGTTGCCAGCACTCGGTGCGTTATGAGCCCAACGACCTACCAGACTGCTCCACCCCGCATTGCCATGGGCGCTGGGTTCATGACCCGTCAAACTCCAGCTTCAGGTTTCCCGCATCATCGGTCTCCGCGGTAGGGTAAGTGACTGCGGAACCGCGCACTCGCCCGAACGGCGTCAACGTGTGAGGCCGGGATTGCTTGGCACTCAGGATCTCGATCACCTCGATTCCCCGTGCCACCAGCGCGTCGGCTATCAGCGACCGATGGCAGCGCCAGGGAACCGCTTCAGCGCACATAATGGCGGTCGGAGCTTGGCCGGCGAGCTCGATCAGCTTTTCCAGGTTCTCGCGGAACTCCCGCGTCTGCATGTAATCCGCATAGCCTCGAAACGAAGCATTCCGCCAGCCAGTATTGGTTGAATCGCGTTTTGGATGGCGCAGTCCGCCCAAGCCAGGCATGTGTCGATAAAGAATGCCCGACGCCGGCAGGCTGGCCGACAGGCTATCCTTATTGAACTGAGGAACACGGCGCGAACGCGGCATGGTTCTTACATCCACCAGTTGCCGGATGCCATGCGTTTCGAGGATGCCAATGAAATCTTCGATCGAATGAGTAGAATGCCCGACGGTGCTGATCGAGATTTGCGCCGGCGACGCCACCCTACTTCAGCAACTGAGGAAGCGCCGGCAGCGTCACCGCGCTTTCTTTGAGCGCCGCGTCGTGGAATTCCGACAACTGAAATGCCGCGCCCTTGCGCTTCTTGTAATCCTCGCGCGTGTCCAGCCAGCCCCGCCAGCCGATAAAATACATGGGCAACTGGCAGGACGACAATTGCGCGCGCTGAATCTTAGCCGTGGCTTCCTCTTTCTCCTGGAAGGTGTCGTTGATCATCAGGTCAAGCGCCTGCTGCTCGGTCATCCCCTTGGTCTGCAGCCGGATGTCTAGAATCGCATTGGCGATCGAGCGTAGAAGTTGCTTCATTAAGGTCAGCCGCAGTTCGACGCTGTTGTTTAAATACCCTTCATCCGACATCAACTGTTGCGCGTAGACGGCCCAGCCCTCGACGTATGGGCCGTTGCCATAGATGTTTCGCAGCACGCGCCGCGTTTTCGGTTCGAGGTCGTTGGCGATCTCCAATTGCACGTAATGCCCCGGCATGGCTTCATGGATGGTGATCTCCTGCAACCCGTAATAGTTGTATTCCCGGAGCTTCGATTCAATGCGGTCCTTCGGCCAGTTGGAGGGAATCGGCGTTACCCAATAAAACGCGCCCAACTGTGGTTCCAGCGCCGGCGCCGCATTGAAACCCGCCACGGCGTAGATTCCGCGCATGAACTCCGGCGTCGCGATCACCTGCAGGTTGCTGCGGGGCGGCAAAGTGACCAGGTGTTTTTCACGCACGAACTCGGTGGCCTCTTCCAACGTCTTCCGTGCCTGGTCCATATATGCTTCCGGGGTCGCATGTTGCTGCGCGATTTTGTCCAGAGCGTCCTTAACCGATCGCGGTGCGGCCAGCTTGGCCATATCCTCGCGCACGCTCTTCAGCGCCGCCTCGGCTTCCGCTAGAACCTGTTCCGGCGTCTTGCCGGACGCCAGGGTGTAACGGAACTTAGGATCGTACTTATCTTTCCCTAATCGCCAATCGCTGGTGCGGCGAGACAGATCGTCTTTCAGGTACTTGTTAAAGTCACGCAGCGACTCTAATGCGCCTTTCGCGGCACGGTCGAATTCGGTTTTCAAAATCGCCGGCACGCGCTCCCGAAGCGCCTTGTCGATCAGATCAATGTTGCCGTCGTTCTCCTCTTGAGCCACGCGGTTCCACACGTCCGGAGAATCGCGCAGATTCGCCTTGGCCTGCTGCATCAATTCCGGAACCTTGAACAACCGTTGGATAATATGGCGATAACGCGTTTCTATCGGCGCGTATTCGAGCACGAACGGATTAAACAACGCATTGCCCACTAACTCCACGTAAACCGTCGGATTATGGCGAACGCTTTGGATGCGATTCAGATCGAGGAGCGCCAGGTCAACCTGGTTCTGAACAATCTGATAATCGGCACGATCCTCTGGCGCAAGCGTTTCCGGCTTGATCAATGCCAGCCGGTCGCGAAACCCAGAATAGAATTGCCGTTGCTCTTGGATGCCGCCCGGACTGTAATCGTCCAGCTTTTCGTCCAGTCGTAGGCCTTGATGTTCGTGGTACCCCGCGGCGGTGGCGGAGACCGGTGACAAGGCCAGCGACCCATACACGAACTCCTCGCTTAGTTTCGAAAAGTCTTGTTGTTCGCCCGGCATTTTGCAACCAGTCATCAGCAGTAGAAGCGCCGAAGAGAAGAGGCCGGCCACAGGCCACTTATGCAGCCGCTGCATGGATTTTCTCCAGATCGGCGGCTTCGCCGAACTTAGCACCCTGAAGTTCCGGATTAATGTTACGAAGCAATCCTGTGAGAACGCCTCCCGCACCGACCTCAATGAACCGAGTCGCACCCTCGGACGCCAATTTGCGAATCGCCTCCGCCCAACGCACTGAGTTCGGCACTTGCTGGTAGAGGCCTTCCCGCGCTTCAGCGCCGCTCCGGATCACCTTGGCCTGCCAGTTGTTCACCAACGGAACCGCCAAGTCGCTGAAACTGGCCGAATTCAGGTCGACTGCCAGCCTTTCCTGCGCCGGCTTCATCAACGAACAATGAAATGGCGCGCTCACTTGCAGCAGCAGAGCGCGTTTGGCTCCGGCCGCCTTAGCCAACTCGACAGCCCTCGCGACAGCGCCGGCATGGCCAGCGATAACGACCTGATCGGGCGAATTGAGGTTGGCGGCACTGACCACCTCGCCTTGAGACGCCTCGGCCAGGATGGAATCAAGTTTCCCTTCCGGCAGTTTCAGGAGCGCCGCCATAGCTCCAACTCCGGGGGGCACTGCCTCCTGCATGTATCGGCCGCGTTTGCGAACCAGTTGCACTGCGTCGACAAAATCGAGTCCACCGGCCGCCACCAGTGCCGAATATTCGCCTAGGCTGTGCCCGGCGACAAAGTCAGGCTTCAGCCCCTGGTCGGTGAGCACGCGGAACGCGGCCGTCGAAACCGTGAGTAGCGCCGGCTGTTGGTTTTCAGTTAGCTGGAGCACCTCGGCTGGGCCTTCCCAACAAAGTTGTGTCAACGAAAATCCAAGCGCGCGGTCGGCTTCGTCGAATATTTGACGCGCCGACGGAAAGTGTTCGGATAGAGTCTTGCCCATCCCTACGTATTGCGAGCCCTGACCGGGGAAGATAAATGCCATCGCCATAAGCTGATCGACCAGTTCCAGTGTATCGCGCCAGTCTATCGACTTCTCGCCATGCCGCAATCATTTCAGTCCCGTCACTTTACATATTTTTTGCAATCCTTTGGCACTCCACTTGCGTCATATCTACTGACGAAGGAGGAGGTATGAACAGACAAGCTCAACCTCAAGTGACCATGCAGTTCGAATCGAAGGCTTTTGTCTACTGTCCCATTTGTACCCACACCGTGGAAGGAACAGTGGTCAGCAATGGGAAAACGGCCAAGGTGAAACCTGGACAAAAATGCTCCCGGTGCTCCGCTTCGCTCGATCCCGGATACATCATGAGACTGGACCGGGCAGCGTAACCTACCTGTTCCGTGCTAATTTGGTGTCGGAACATGAAACGGAAACCGCTGCCAATTCCGGAGCCTGTGATCGACCAAAAGCTTCTCGAGGAAGCCAAACGGGCGATCCAGGCGGATCAAGTCAAGGGATTGGGCAAGTGCTCCGTTTGTGGCGCAGCTTGTGCTCCAAATTCGGCGGAGGCCCTGTGTTGGGTCTGCCGTCGTTTGAAGATCAGCGCTTGGCGCGATTCCGATCAGCAAACCGTTCAGGAGTAGCCAGCGCGCGTTCATAAAGAAACGCCCCCGCAGCCACGTCTTCCACGCCCAATCCAAGCGATTTAAAGATGGTAATTTGTTTGGGGTCGTAGTGTTGCTTGACGTCTTTGAGCTCTACGACGTTGGGCCAGTGGTCCGCGAGTAGCAGATCGCCGGATTCGATTTTGGCTTGCTCGATTGAATCGGCCGCGATCACATCGGCGCGCTGAATGAGATCCGCCGGCAACTCGCGCCGGTTGGCGACGTTTGATCCCATTGCATTTATCATGGTTCCAGGTTCGATCCAATTACTTTCCAGTACCGGGTCTTTGGAGTTTGTCGCCGTTACAACAATCTGGGCGCCGCGTACGACTTCCTCAGCAGAATCTACAGCGGTCACGGAAGATTCTTCCGCAAACTGGCGGCGCTTCTCCTCACTGCGGCTCCAGATCCGCACGGTCTTGATCGGCCGAACGGCACGGATCGCGTGCAGTTGAGTCCGCGCCTGAAACCCGGAGCCGATGATCCCCAGAGTCTCCGCGCGCGGGTTGGCCATCAGATCGGTAGCGTAGCCGCTGGCCGCGCCGGTACGTATTTGTCCCAGGTGATTGGCTTCCATCAACGCCAATGGCTGGGCGGTCTTCGCATCGTACAGCATGAAGTAGAAGTGCGCGCCATAGCGTGGATTGGTGGAGTAGAACTTCGTTCCAAAATAGCTGCCATACGCGCCGGCCATGCTGTGCAACACCGATCCAGTTTCGAGGATCAATCGCCGCCGCGGCTGGTTTTGCGCGCGACCCTGCGCGAGCGCCTCGAAGGTGCGGCGCATGACGTCGACGGCGTCGCGCATTGGCAGTAGTTCCTGTACATCGGCTTCGGAAAGATAGAGCATGCAGACTGATTGTACGCCGATAAATCGGTGTTTGAGTGCACTGTCCCTAATTATTCGGTGGCGGCGGGACGGCGCTGGGCCGGCTGCGGCTTGGGCAGCGGCTTGCGCGGAAGCATTTCGTCGCGCATGGCAGCGTTGTATACGAACGAAGCCATGATCGCCGAAGCTTGCATGAGATCGCCGGGCTGAATGTGATCGTACACATCCATGTTCGAATGATGCGTGCGGGTGCTGTATTCCATCGGATCCTGGATGAACTGGAAGCCCGGCAGCCCGACCGCGTCGAACGACTGATGATCGGTGCCGCCCGTGTTGCGAATCGTGACCGTCGTCGCGCCCAGATCCTTGAACGGCGCCAGCCAGGCTTCGAAAATCGGCCGCGCCATATCGTTGCCTTGTAGATAAATCCCGCGGATCTTGCCGGTTCCGTTGTCGTAATTGAAGTATCCGGCCAGCTTGGCGTGCTCAGCCGATAGCTTCATAGTTTCGCGATCTGCGAAGTGCTCTTTCACGTAGGCGCGCGACCCGAGCAGACCTTCCTCTTCCCCACCCCATAGCGCCATGCGAACCGTGCGATCCATGGGGAGATTCAGCGACTTCAAAATGCGCACGGCTTCCATCACCACTGCGCTGCCTGCCGCGTTATCAGTGGCGCCTGTGCCGCCGTGCCACGAATCCAGATGGGCGCCCAACATCACGATCTCGTCCTTTTTGCGATTGCCAGGAATTTCGGCGACTACATTCACCGAGTCCAGATTGTTTTCAAAAATCTCGTTTTGTATGTTGAACTGGAGCTTCACCGAAATCTTGTGGTCCATCAATCGGGCGATGCGATTGTAATGCTCGGGAGTGAGCGCCACCGATGCGAGCGCGATGGGCTGCTTGGGATCATAGGACCCGCCCGAAGAAGCGAAAATCGTGCCGCCGTCGCCATTGTAGCCGTACGAAAGCAGGACCAGCGCGCCTTCGTCCTTGTAGAATTGCGCGACTTTTTCTCCGAACTTGCGGCGTTCCTCGCGGCGCTGGCGTGCCTCTTCCGGTGTGGCCGGCGGTCCACCGGCTGCATTTCCCGGCGCGCGCAGGCCAAAGGGCGAGCGTCCCGGTTGTGGAGCACGCGCTTCGTCGGCCAGCTCTTCGTCCGTGTAACGATGCCCCAACGGCGTGGTCTCAAACTCTATTTCCTTCGGCGCCATCGACATGATGATCTTGCCGCTGAGCTTGCCCTTGTACTTATCGAAATCGGCATCGGTCCGGATGCTAACCCTGACTGGCTCACCCGTAATGGTTCCTTCGGTCGACGCTGTCCAGGCCAGTGGGATTCCGATCAACGGCTGATATTGGGGCTCGATCAAGTGCGCTTCAAAATGCTTGTTCGCCCAGCCGCGGCCGAACGGCCCCCATTTCTCCTCATGCGCCCCTAATCCATACTCGCTCATCCGCTCGACGACCCAGTCGGCGGCCGCTTTAAAGTTGGGTGAGCCGGTCAGCCGGGGACCATGAACATCGGTCAGGTAGAACATGTGGTCCATTACCTTGGAATCCTCGAAGGCCTCGGACTTGATCCGGCTGACAATCGAAAGATCGACCTTCTCTTCCGCTATTAGAAAAAGCGGCACGCTGATCGCAGCCAGGCAGAGCAGCGCGCGGATGGTATTGCGTTTAGACATAGTTATAGTTTCACTAAAAACATTAAGGCGTGTTGGTGGGACTCGCAGGTTACTCCCACGGTACAATTTTGGTTGACGTGAAGATTACGATCTCCAAGGAGAACTATCTCAAAGCGATCGCCGAGGCCGAAAGTGAAGGCGAGCCCGTGATAGCGGCCACTTTGGCGAGGTGGCTGAACGTTTCCGCTCCGGCGGTGACGATGGCCATCAAGCGGCTGAAACGCGACGCTTTGATTCGGGTCAGCAAGGACGGACAGCTTTCCCTCACCGCGGCCGGCCGCGACATCGCCAACCGCGTGCTCAACCGGCATCATCTTATCGAACGGATGTTAACCGAGATTTTCGGCATGGAATGGTACAAAGTGCACGAGGAAGCTGAGCAACTCGAGCACGCCGTTTCCGCCGATTTCGAGCGGCGTCTGTTGGAGAAACTCGGAACCGGAGAAGCTTGTCCGCATGGAAACCGCGTGGAGCGCGACACCCCAGTGGATCGCCGCAATCGCGGCTGGAAACCGCTCGATGAAGCGCCATCGCAAGCCGAAGCTACCGTAGTCAGCGTTTTCGAGCGCGACCGCCGACTGCTCGAATACTTGCACGGCATCGGCATACATCCCGGCGCCGTGGTGCGGATGATGGCATCGAACTATGACGAGACCCTCTCGCTCAGAATCGATGGCAAACCGGTGCAATTAGGCCGAAGCGCGGCCGCCAAAGTCTGGGTGGAACTGGCAAAAAGCTAGATTCTCGACGCGCTCTCAGGCCTTCACCGCGGCCGGCAACTTCTGAAAATACTCGATCGTCTCCCGAAGGCCATCTTCCAGGCCCACTTTCGGCTCCCACCCCAGGACTCGCTTGGCTTTGGAAATGTCCGGCTGCCGGCGCTTGGGATCATCTTGAGGAAGCTCCTTAAACTCCAGCGGCGCCTTGGTCCTCGTGAGCCGCTTGATCCGTTCGGCGAATTCCAGAATGGTCATCTCCTGCGGATTTCCCAGATTCACAGGAAATCGCTCGTCCGAAAATGCCAGACGGTAGAGACCATCTACCAGATCGCGCACGAAGCAGAAGCTGCGAGTCTGCGATCCGTCTCCGAATACCGTCATCGGCTTGCCCCCTAGCGCCTGATCGATAAAGGCCGGCACTACACGACCATCGTCCAATTGCATGCGCGGCCCATAAGTATTAAAGATGCGAGCAATATTCGTCCGCACTTTATGGACGCGGTGGTATGCCATGGTCAGTGCTTCCGCGTACCGTTTGCTCTCGTCGTAGCAGGATCGCGGCCCCACCGGATTCACGTTGCCCCAATAGGTCTCAACCTGCGGATGGACCAGAGGATCGCCATAACATTCCGAAGTCGACGTCAGCAGGAACCGCGCTTGGTGATGGCGTGCGATCTCGAGCAGGTTACGCGTCCCCGCCGAACCGACGTCCAATGTTTCAACCGGATATGCCAGGTAATCGACCGGGCTGGCTAAAGAGGCCAGGTGCAAAACGCCGTCGATCGGCCCGTCAACTTCCACGGGTCGGCACACATCCCACTCGCGAAACTCGAACCGGGGGCTGGCCATAAGGTGCTCGATGTTACGGGTCGCGCCCGTTATGAGATTGTCTAACCCGACCACGTGGTGGCCTTCAGAGACTAACCGGTCACAAAAGTGCGAACCGATGAACCCGGCGGCGCCGGACATTATGAATCGCAATCATTCACCCCAATAGCACATGGTAGCCAAGTTTTCGCGAATGGCAGCAATGGTCTGCGCTACACTCGCTGTTTATGGTTCAACTCTCGAGGCCCGAGACCGTACTATTTCTCGTTCTCCTGGTTGCCTCGCTTTACGGTTTCTGGGTGCGATTTGGCAAAGTCTGGCGGACGGTGCTGGCCTCCAAGAAAGATCCAGACTTCAACATTCATCCCGTTGGCCGCCGAACGCGCGACTTCATTTGGGAAGTAATGCTCCAGGGAAAAGTCATCCAGCAGCGCCCCTTGCCTGGTTTGGCGCACGCCCTGGTGTTCTGGGGATTCTGTGCGTTCGCGTTGGTAACCATCAACCATTTCGCGGAGGGTGCTGGTTTGCATCTGCTCTCGCGCGACGGCTTCTTTGGGTCATTTTACTTCCGACTCGCGGCTGTCTTCGGCGTCGGTGTGGCGATTGGCATTAGCGGTCTTGCGTTCCGCCGATTCGTGATCCGCCCGAAGTGGCTGGGCCCGCTGTCATATGAATCTGGCGTGATCGCGCTCTTGATTTTGATCCTGATGATCACCTACCTGGCGACGTTCTTGCCCGGCGGAGAAGACAGCCGGGCGTTGTGGTGGTCGCACACCTTGGCGCTCCTGATTTTCCTTCCACTGATCCCGCATACCAAGCATCTGCACTTGGTGCTCAGTCCTGCAACCGTCTTCTTGAAACGCGACACATTTAGCAAGATTCCGCCGCTGGTCGGAGACGACGACTTTGGTCTCGACACGGGTAAAGACACTACACAGCTCATCTCACTTCAGGCTTATAGCTGCGTGGAATGCGGGCGCTGCACCGAGCACTGCCCGGCTGCCAATACAGGAAAGGTTCTCAACCCGAAAGAAATCGCTTTGGGCGTACGCGGATATTTGAATGAGTACGGGCCCGCGGGCGAAGAGCCCCTGCTCGGCAAGCACCTTTCACAGGAAGCGGCCTTCCAATGCACCACCTGCGGCTCGTGCGAGTTCCAGTGTCCGGTGGGCGTGCAGCATCTGCCGATCATTATTGGGTTGCGTCGTGGTGCGGTGAACACCGGCAAGTGGGAAGACGATTACGGAACGAAGTTGTTCTTGAATCTGGAGCGCAACGGAAATTCGTTGGGCTTTTCTTCCAGCGAGCGCGACAAGTTCATTCAGAAACAGGAATGGCCCCTTTTCGACGGCACCCAGGAATACTGCCTGTGGCTGGGATGCATGGGGGCATACGATCCCCAGGGCCGAGAAATCATCGCCTCGTTCGCAACGGTGATGAAGAGGCTGAACGCCAGCTTCGGCGTTTTACGAAAAGAGAAATGCACCGGCGACCCGGCGCGGCGGCTAGGCAACGATCTGGCGTTCGGACAGCTGGCCGAATCCAATCTCGAAACACTGAAGCAAAGCAAAGTGACCAAAATCGTCTCGATCTGTCCGCATTGCGTCCGCACCATCAGCGTGGACTGGAAAGAATACGGGCAAGCGCCGCCGATCGAGCACCACAGTGAGTTCCTGGCGCGGCATCTCGATAAGCTTCCGTCGCACGCGGCCAATGGCGCCAAGATCGTTTATCACGACCCCTGCTATCTAGGGCGGTATCGTAACGTCTACGACGCACCGCGCGATGTGATCGGGCGATTCGGGGAGGTCATCGATCCGCCGCGAGCGCGCGAGCGGTCCTTCTGCTGCGGCGCCGGAGGTGGGCTCGCATTTCTGGGCGAAGAGAAGGGCAAACGCGTGAGCGTCGAGCGCGCCCAAGAATTGGTGGCGACGGGCGCCAGTGTGGTGGGGGCGGCGTGCCCGTTCTGCAATACGATGTTTCGCGACGCGCTGGCAGGCGTTTCGAAGACGCCGCCCAAGCTGATGGACATCGCGCAGATCGCGGCCGAAGCGCTGGCGTCTAGTAAATCTCCCAGCAGCCCGGGCTGACCAGTTCGAGCAGATGGCCGTCCGGATCGCGAAAGTATAAACTGAATCCGCCACGGGGCCAAGCGACACGGCTCTCGATCGTGATGCCGGCCGTTTTCAAGAGTTCGGTCCAGGCAGCTTCGTCTTCCTTTGAGATCGTGAATGCCAGATGCATCTGGCCCGCGCCATCGTGCGGCGGGATGACGCCGCCGGGTGTAGCAATTGGCTCGGTGGTCCCGTGTTTGACGAAGAGCAGGAGCACTTGCTCGTTCGAAACATTGAGGGCGCAAAATCGGTCGTCGGCCATGAGCGCGCCGAGGCCGAAGATGCGCTGGTAGAATCCGATCGAACGGGCGAGATCGTCGACGTACAGCGAAGTCTCGAGAACGCGGCCGAGAGCGGGCATACGACCGATAGTACCGCTCCTATCCAACCGGGGCGGGGTTACGCGATTAGAGTGGTCAGACGGCCCCCAATGTTGTCCAGCGACTCGGATTGGCTACTAACTTTTTCGGTGGAATTCGCGTTCTGCGCGGCGCTGGCCGCTGCGGCTTGCGTAGCCTGTACCATCTGCTTGAGCGAGGCTGCGATCTGCCGAACGCCAGAGCCTGTTCATGACAGCTCGCACTCACTTCGTAGATCAGCCTCTTCACATTTGCCGAGCGTTCCGTGACGCCGGCCACCGCGGTGGCAACCTCTTCTAGGTTCGTGCCGACTGCGCACGTCGCTGAGCAAGGTTGCGAACCTCGTCCGCCACCACGGCAAACCCATGCCCACCTCGCCGGCGCGCGCCGCTTCCACTGCGGCGTTCAGGGTCTGGATATTCTTCTGAAATGCGATCTCGTCGATAACTTTTATGATTTTGAAATCTTGCCGCCCGAAGTTGTGATCTCATGCATACGTCCGCCGCGATCATTGAGATCAACGCCATCCCAACCCCAGACTCCCGCCACCACCAGGATCAGAATGTAAACGCCCACCAGCGTGATCTTCTCCATACTCGCCAGCACCACCGCATCTTTGGTCATGGGCGCTCTGAGTACGAAGGCGCCTTAATGTCGCCCACGTGCATGTTCTCCATCAGTATCCAACTGCGCACGGCCATCATGAGCCGGGCATGCCCAAGAAATTTCATCGACCAATCGGGGTGGTCCAAGATGGTACAATCGAAAAGTCGGCGCGAGGTGGATGATCATGACGCGACGGCATCCAGAAGATTTTGCTTCCACGATCCGGGGCGCGTAGCTCAACTGGCAGAGCAACTGACTCTTAATCAGTAGGTTGAAGGTTCGATTCCTTCCGCGCTCACCACAAAACAAAGAACTTAACCTCTCCAACTGTCAATCACTCCTCCAATTGCTCCTCCATTCCTGGCGATACACTACCGACTGGAGTGAAACCATCCCGGTGAAGAAGAGTCCCGTCGCGGGCTACCGGCTTTTCCAATATCAAGGCAAGCGAGGCGACCGCAGGCTTGTACTCTACCCCAATTACTACGTTCGCCATGTGGGGAAGGAAGTCTCGACTGATACTGACAATCTTCAGCCCGCGATAACGAAGGTCAAAAAGTTGGCCCTCGAGGGACAACCAGAAGATCAAGCGGCGCTCGGCGCCGGTGGATGAGGTTCGCGTTGGCGTCCTTCTCGACCTGGTGATTCATGACTACCAGGAGAGCGGGCAGAAAACGCTGCCGGACGTGAAGAGAAAGATCGAGAACGCGCTGCGACCTTTCTTCGGAGAGATGTTGGCCTATCAGGTGGACAGCGTACAGATCGAGTTTAAGGATTGGCGCTGCTCGCAGGCTTCGCAAATCGAGCAGGCCCGGCTGTGACAAGCGATTTCCGGCATCGATCAATCGCGAACTTGCCATCTTGCGCCGCGGCTTCCAGCTAGGCTACGAACCGACGCCGCAGCTACTGCGGGCAATCGAAAAGGGGAGTTGTTCCCACTACTAGAGAGGAAGGGCGGCCTTGAACCATACCGGTAAAGCTGCTTCCCCGGGCTCGACTCGAAGTTACCTGGCAGGTGATCTTGAAAGCCGGGAAATCGAGCCACTACACCTCGCAAACTAGAACCCGCAGGTTGGGTCGGTTGTTGGTCAGCACGTCGATTGCGTCCAATTGGCGCCTCAACTCATACATGTCTTTTCCTATACTAAATATGACAACCTTTTCGCAATGTTTGACTTATACTGAATATATCCTCGCCCCTCTAGAAAGTTTTCGTGCTGACATCGAAGATCGGTCTTCGCCAGTTCCTGGCGCCGTATAACTACGGCGCTAGCGTCCGTGAATGAGGAATGTTGATCAGAGCCAGGACCGCTATAGAAATTGGCCCATATGTCAGGAATCGCGATTGACATTATGTTGAACGATTTACGATGCGATCTCTTACAACAGCAGGTATTGGTGTTAGCCCACGATCTCGATCGTAGCAAAGCAACCTGTGCGGTGGCGGCGTGAACCAAGCCGATCACGTGGGATCGAGAGAAGATCGGCTGCGCCGTGCGGTTGATCATGTGGCGCATCTGCTTCCCATGCAGGGCCCGATCGGCGTTTTCGTCCACCACAACACACTGCACGCGTTCCAGGATTTGCCCTTCGAGCAGGCCGTAGTCGACGCCTCACAACTGTTTGGCGCCGAACCGTACATGTCCGAAGCGGACTACCGCGCCGAATTGGCCCGGGGCCGCATTCAGCCCAGGGATATCGACTCTGTGCTCGACAGCGAGCCGGATGCTATGGTCTTCCCCCGGTTGAGCCGGCACTCGCTTCGCCGGGCCATGATCATGCCGGGCGTTCGGGAGTTCGACGCCGCCACGATCCTGTGGCGAACAGAGCAGGGCGACCTGGCCGGAGATTTTCGTAAAGCAGCTCTGCGGGCCTTGTTTGACGCATGTTTCGCTCGTGCCGTCGCTCACGAAGAAGAACCGGCTCCGCCGCGTCCGGTGGACGAGGTCATCCATCCATGGTTGATCCGCTTATGCTCTGTGTTTCTGGACCAGGGCATGGCCTATTGGCCTATGCCGAATCGGGGAAAAGGATTCTACACCAGCGTCCGGATACTGCTCTCGCAACCCTCCGGCTTATTCCCAAAATACCTGGCGGGATTGGACGAAGAGTTCCGCCGGCAGGCTTACTTCTGCTTCTCAGCCACGGATGCCGTGTTGGACTTCCTCGACACCCAATATTTCAAAGAGTCGGAGTGGGAAACTTTGCTCCGGGCTGAGTTGCTGGCCTTGCCCGGTTGGGCGGGGCTGATGCGCCGGCTCGAGGAAGATCCGGGGTTGGCTCCGCACGAAACCGTACCAGCGTCTCTGATGGATTTCCTGGCAGTGCGCCTGACGATGTCTCGCGTGGCCTCACGCTTGGGCGCAGCCGAGGCTATCCGCGAGGAGAACCCCTTCAAGACTCAGGAAAAAAGGCGTCTGAGCCGTGCGGCGCGCGTTTATGACGCTGCCCGGGTGGTATCGCTTTCGGCAGATGAGGTAACCAGACTGTCCGACGGCGAGTGGAACGCATTCGTGAGCGAAGTAAGAGCGTGCAATGGACTGGAACGGCGGCGCATCCTCCACTTGGCCTATGAGCGCTGGCACGAACGAGAGATTCTGCGTGGTCTGGCGAGCCATCGGCGCTATCGCGGCGTGTCCAAACTCCCCGCGAGACCCTCCGCGCAAGTCTTTTTCTGCATCGACGAGCGAGAAGAATCCATCCGGCGCGCGCTGGAAGAGGTGGACCCGAAAGTTGAGACCTTCAGCTCCGCTGGGTATTTCGGTGTGGCCGTGGACTACCAGGGAATCGACGACCCTCACAGTGCTGCATTCTGTCCGGTGGTGGTGAAGCCGAGCCATGCCGTCGTCGAACAGCCTCGGGCGGAAGACAGCGCTTTACTGGAAAGCCGTCGTTGGCGCAGGCGGCTTCTCGGGCTGCTAATGCGGACTTCGTTCGTGTCGTCGAGGACGTTGATACGCGGGTGGCTGTCGACTACCGCGCTCGGATTGCTGTCGGCTGTTCCTTTGATCGGACACCTGCTGGCGCCCAGACGCTACGCCCGGCTGCGGGAGTGGTTGAACAAGGCATTTCTTCCCCAGCCGCGCACGGAACTGACCCTCATGCGAAATACCGCGCAATCCCAAGATGCTGTTTCGGGACTGTTGATGGGTTTCGCGGCAGCAGAAAAGACAGAAAGAGTGGCCAGCGTTTTGGGCCCAGCCGGCTTGGCGCGAGGTTTTTCTCGCATTGTGGTTATTCTGGGCCACGGATCGACCAGTCTTAACAACCCTCACGAGTCGGCGCACGATTGCGGAGCCTGCGGCGGACGCCGGGGCGGCCCGAACGCGCGGCTGTTTGCCGCCATGGCAAACCGTCCCGAAGTGCGCGACGGTCTGCGTGACCGGGGCATCGACATTCCCGATGACACCTGGTTTATCGGCGGCTATCACGACACCTGCAGCGACGACGTGCAACTTTACGACCTCGATGCGCTTCCCGGTTCGCATCAAGCCGATCTGGACCGCATTCGTGAGTCTCTGGATCGCGCCAAGGCGTGGAACGCCCGCGAACGCGCCCGGCGATTCGAATCGTGTCCGATGGATGTGGCGCCAGATGCCGCGCTCCGGCATGTGGAAGAACGCAGCGAGCATCTCGCGGAGCCGCGGCCGGAATATGGGCATTGCACCAATGCAGTCTGCATAATCGGGCGGCGCGGGTTGACTCGGGGTCTGTTCCTCGACCGGCGCGCGTTTCTCGCGTCCTACGATCCCGATCTGGACCCGGATGACCGGAGCCTGACGGAACTGATGGCGGCCGTGGTTCCGGTATGTGCGGGCATCAGTCTGGAATACTATTTTTCGTTCGTCGACAACGATCGTTATGGCTGTGGCACGAAACTTCCGCATAATGTGACGGGCTTGGTCGGCGTGATGGACGGCCACGCCAGCGACTTGCGGACCGGATTGCCTTGGCAAATGGTCGAAATCCATGAGCCGGTTCGCATTCTGTTCGTTATCGAGACTACGCCCGAACGTCTCACGAGAGTTGTGAACGCGAGCGCCTCCCTGAAGCAATTGGTGGAGCATCGCTGGATTCGGGTAGCCACCATCGACCCTACCTCGGGTCGCGTACACGTCCGCGGGAACAGCGGATTTGAAGAGTTCGATGAACCTGTGGAACGCCTGCCGGTCGCGCTTTCCTCCTCAGAGTGGTACGCCGGCAAACGCCAACATCTCCCTATGGCCTGGATTCAAACCGCGGCAGGAGGCCGATCAGCGTGAACTTTTCGCAAGTCACGCTGGTGTTTGTCGTGTTGGCGCCGGGTGGGGTCTTCGCAGTGTTTGCGTTGTTATGGCTACTCGGCTGGGTTCCGACGGAACGCGTTCTGGGCAGGATAACGGCTCAGACGTTTTCGGGCTGCGTGGTCGCGCTGGCCGTGATTCTGTGGAAACTCGCCTCCACTGGCGACGGTGCCGTGGTGGTGCTGTTCGGCAATTGGTTTGCCGTGGGTGACTATCACTTCCCGCTGATACTCATGGCAGATCGACTTTCCCTGCCGTTCATGGGACTGACGGTTGTCTTGTCGGGATTGATCGGGCAGTTCTCGGCCACCTATCTCCATCGCGAGCATGGGTTCCTCCGGTTTTTTCTTCTGCTGCATCTATTTGCCTTCGGATCTCTGCTCGCATTCGCGGCCGGCTCGTTCGACTTGTTGGTCGCGGGATGGGAGATGGTGGGCATTACTTCGGTATTACTGATCGCTTTCTTTCAGCAACGGCCCGCGCCCGTGGAAAACGGGCTGCGCGTATATGCTGTATATCGTGCCTCTGACATCGGACTACTGGTAGCCGTTTTCGCCATGCATCACTGGTCCGGAACGGCATCGTTTGTCGCGGGCCTGCCCCATTTGACCGGCGCACAGGTCGTGATCGTCTGCCTCCTTCTGCTGCTTGCGGCCGCCGGAAAGGCCGCTCAAGTTCCGTTCTCGGGATGGCTCCCGCGCGCCATGGAGGGCCCCACGCCGTCCAGCGCTATTTTTTATGGCGCGATCTCGATTCACGCCGGCGCGTATCTCCTGCTGCGGATTCAGCCCATGCTCGCCCAATCCAGGTTGGCTTCTGGCTTGGTGATCATGATCGGCATAATCACAGCTATCCACGGCACCATCGTTGGCCGGGCAAGCGCTGACGCCAAAACGTCGCTTGCTTACGCGTCACTGACCCAGGTGGGCGTAGTGTTCGTGGAGATTGGAATAGGCTGGACATGGATCGCGGTGGCTCATATCCTGGGACACGCCACGGTTCGCACTCTGCAGTTCTTGCGCGCCCCATCCATGCTTCACGATTACCACCAGATGCAGTCCGCCATGGGAGGCGAACTTTCACCGGCCGGCAGTCGCCTGGAGGATCTATTTCCGAAGCGCGCTCAGTTGTGGCTCTATCGGTGGGCGCTCGACCGCGGCCATCTTGACACCATTCTGGATCGCTGGGTGATTCATCCTCTGATGCAGCTCTCGAACCTGTTCGCGAGGCTGGACGGCATGGGATTGCACAGACCTGCCCGCCGGCCGGAAGAGGTGGCGATCTCCATGCGTCCTGCCCGCCAGGGAGGCGGCTGATGGCCGGCGATGCACTGATTCTAACGGTTGTGGCGATCTCTGTTCCTTGGTTCGCTTCAATTTTGGTGGCGATGAGTCGCAGGCAAGTGCGCGTCATCGGATTCATGGCGTCGTCCGTATCGGTGTTTGCAAGTGCGCTCCTACTGCGGTCGGCGCCGGCCGGGGAGTCCTTGTATGAGGCGCTGATGGTACTCTTTTCATCGCTCGCTGCGGGAGCCACCTTGATAATCCCTCGCCGCGACTGTAATCCCGGCACGATCGGCGGGATTCTCTTCATCCTGGGATCCACTCTGCTAGCCTACTCGACCCAAAACCTGCTGGTCCTACTCGCAGCCTGGATTTTGTCCGCCATGCCTTTCTGCCTGGTGCGCTGGTTGCGGGCCCCTAGCTGGCGCCCGCAGACCGCCTTACTGCTTTCGAGCATCGCTCTCGCGCTGGCCAGCGCGCTCATCGCGGCCCAAGGCCACGCCATGTCGATCGTTAGCTTGAAGGGCCGGAGTCCTGGAGGAATGGTTGCTTTTGGACTCCTGGTTGTGGCCGTGATCTTCCGGAAAGGAATATGCCCCGCCCACGCCTGGGTGGCGGATGCCGCTGAGGGTGGACCAGCAATTCCGACCGCACTTCAACTGAACGGCCACTTCGGAGCGCTACTCGTCGCCAAGCTGATTGTGCCGCTGTTTCCGGACACGTCGCGCAACCTGTTTCCGCTGATTTCGTATCTCGCCATTGCGACGGCGCTGTACGTCGCGATCCGGGCGCTGACAGAGAACTCGCCTCGCCGGCTGCTTGCGTTCATCGCGTTGAGCCAATCGGCGTGCATTTTGGCCGGACTTGAGAGCCGAACCTCGGAGGGAATCACCGGCGCGCTGGTGCACTGGTTCGTGGTGACGGTCTCGACCATGGGCCTGTTTGGTATTTTGCGGCTCCTGGAAGTCCGCTTCGGCGACAACCTGACGGCCAGCAGGCACCTTGGTTTGGCTCAGCACGCGCCGCGGCTGGCGGTGTTCTTTGTAGTGTTCGGGTTGGCGCTGGTTGGCTTGCCGGGTACGCTGAGCTTCTGTTCTCAAGATCTCCTGATTCACGGGACATTGGCCTCGCATCCGCTGATCGGGCTGCTGCTGCCCATCGCCACAGCGATGAATGCGGTAAGCATTTTTCGTTTGTTTACGCGCTTATTCTTGGGCAAGCGTCGAACCGGCTTCACGTTGATGGCCGATGCCCTGCCGCGCGAGCGATGGATTCTAACCGCGGGTGTGTTGTTCGTCGTTTTGGGCGGATTGTTCCCGAATGTAATTGTCGCCCAGCGTCCGGCGGAGGAAGAGACTGTCGGGCAGGCGATTCGCGCGCCAAGGCGTCCCACCATGTTTTGCCCAGATCGGGCGAATAGAATAGATGGACCATTCGCTTCGATCAGCAATGGATTTGGCCAACACCTTGGTCGGAGCAAGGGCCGTGCACTGGCTTGAGCAGGTAAGCCAAACTTCGCGTGGATGAGCTGCCCTCAATTCCCGGGCGGCTGGTCGGTCTGGAAGTAATGGACCTGGCCTTCTTTCGAGCGCGGCGTCATCGCCATGCGTATGCTTTTGCCGGTGTTGGCGCAGCTGGTGGCACGGTGCCAACGCTCCTCATTGGCATTGATCAGGTCGCCATATTCGCCATGGACTACCCCTTCACCGGAAATCAGCGCACAGACGCTGCCGTAAACATCGAGCCACACTTCCTGCATATTCTCGTGGAAATGACCCCAACTGGTGGAAGGTGGCAGCTCCGTGATGTTATTCGCGAGGTTCAAGTTTGAGGAGGTATGGCCATCATACAGGAATCGATCTCCTCTACGGTCCGACGCGCCATACTCGTCAACATTGAAGAACGGCACGTTGAATGAGTCATAGCCGCCGGTCGAGTTGATCTTGACTTTGACATACTTGTAGCCGGGAATAGGCGTCGGCGTTTCGCTTTCCGGATAGGAAGGTACTTGCCCGGCTGGCGCTGTGCGATAAAACACAACCGGCTCGGTGCCGACGGTTTCCATGCAGTAGGACAGGCGGGGCGCCACGTTGAATACCCAGCCTTTAGGCAGGGTCTTGGGCTCCTGGCCGTCGATGGTGATCTTGACCTGGCCGCTATAGACCCACCCGAAGACGCGGTCGTCGGCGTAGAAAATGCATTTACTCTTGTCGCCTGGCGCCATCTGGACGTAACGACCGTCGAAGTCGCGGTTCAGAAGCACTTTCTGTTCCCAGCGCGCCTGACCCTGATGCGCCTTGAGAATGTCGGCGATATGCCAGATAGGCTTGTTGGGTCCGGTGTACGGCGTTTCCGGTGTCTTCTGCCCCGCCCAGACGATGCGGGTCGGACCACCGGCATCGCCACCAGCCTGAGACCACCAATTCGCCTGGGATGCCCGCGTGCCGGGTGCCGGTGCCGGAGGGGGCGCGGCTGCTTGGGACCACGCGGGACCGCACGCCAGCATCAGTCCAACCGCCATCAAAACTGTCTTCGTGGATTTCATAGTTCCTCCTCCATTATGTTTGTTCAGGACACCTTTAGTTACCCAAAAACTTTCATTATGCAGGTCACTCTGGGCCAATTCCTTTTTCTGCTAATCTGGACCAGATTTATTATCCTCCAAAAGGCTTACGTGTCTTAATGGTGAAAATAAATCTTCACTAGCTATCCTCTGAAGTCTCCGACGGTTAGCAGTCCGTGGCAGAATCTCCGCCCCTGGGCTTGCGGCAGCTTGCCCCAGCCGCTCAACATACGGAGCAGCAACCCGATGTTGAACGCGGCCGCCTGCACCAACACCACCTTCCGCACATTGTCGGTGCCGCGGGCGTACATTCGCCGCATGTTGCCGCTTTCAGAGCAGTGCGCGAAGCCCGTTCGCATAACTCGCCGCGTAGTTTCTGTAATCGCCTGGACCGCTGTGCCCGCACCCGCCGTCGGTTCGCGTACACCACAACGTTGTTCTTCCGCATTGCCCGCCCAGTTTCGCTTGCCGCACCGCGAGCGCCGCGCCCGAGGCCAGTTCCACTACGTGTTCGGCCCTGTGCGCCGGTCGAGTCGCGCCGCACCAGACTCGTCATCGATACGTTGGCCTGCCAGGTTGTCGCGTCGATGCATACGCTCTGGCCATCGGCCCAGCCCATGTTTGAGCAGAACCTTCAGCACCCATTTCATCACTGGGTAACGCGTGTGGACTGCATACGGCCGCGCGCCACTGATGCCTCGCTCTGAATCGATGCCCTCGAAGTAACCCGACAGCAGCATCCGGAAATACGTTCCCGGCGTGATCGAAGAGCGGCCCGAACTGCTTCGGGCGCGTCCGATCCTGTGCGAGAGGGCTGGGGACCTGGCGCTATACTTAAAAACTTCTCGCAGTGAATTGGCGGGCCGCTTCGTCTTAGGGCGGCCGCAGGAGCGCTGAGGCGTGACAGCATCCGTTTTTATTGGCACCAGTCTCGACAGAATTGTTCGACAGATCGTCTCCGCGAAGCTCTTCACCGATACAACGCGCCCCGACTGTAGGTTCGCGGCACCGGATCGTCCTGATGAATCCAGGTGCTTTTGAGATCACGGGCGACAAAATCAGGCTTGGCCTATATGCTGTTGAGAAACGCGAGTAAGTCCGCTTTCTCCTGATCGGTAAACCCTACGTTGAAGCGCTTGTCATAGAAGGTGACAATATCGCTCAAACTGGCCGCCGAACCGTTATGGAAGTAGGGCGCACGAGCGGCGAGCCCGCGGAGGATGGGTCCCTTAACCTTGCCAACGTCGGCCCACAGTCCGGTTATCAGAGCGCGCCCAGGATCGGTGGTCTGCACGGTCGCTCCTGTAGTGTTATTTCGCAGCGTAATCACAGGCAGATAGCTCACGTCCAGGGGACTGGTGAGGTCGCCGACGCCGATATTCAGAGGCGCCGGAAACGAGTGGTCGCCAACATTCGGAGAATCGTGGCATGTTCCGCACGTGCCAGTAAGGGAAGACAATCCCAGCACATCGTTTATGCCCGCCACGCCTGTAATGTTGATTGGCTTCGTATTGAATACGGTCTGGCCTCGGGCGATGCTGGCGCGGGCAGGGTTCCGTGAATTCGCCCAGGCGTCAAACAGATTGAAGATCGCAGGGTTGAACGGAGTGCCAAACGGGTTAAAGCCGAAACTCGGCGGAAATGAATCGTTGATCCCAATAAAGAATTGCTGCGAAGCTAGGGCAACCGGGCCGCCATTTGTCCCATCCGCATTCAGGAGTCCCGCGCGGAAGTCGATAGCCTGAGCAGTCCTCAATTGCATTTCGAAATTCACGATGTCCTGCACCTGCTGCGCCGTCGGAGCCGTGGCAGCCTGCGCGTGGATGGTAGTCGCATCGATGGCCTGATGGGCCAAATCGGCTAGTAGGTCACCCGGATTTGTAGCGTAGGTAATTTTCTGCGTCCCGGTCTGCGGTGAGGACTCCCGCCCATCGAACATGACTGTGCTGAGAAACATCAGATTGGTGGACGGAAGCGGACGGCGATACATGGAAAGCGTCGAAGTGTCACCGCACCCGTAAGGATTCTGTACGTTGACTACGCTGAACTGAGCATTGGCAGGCGGCGACAATGCAATGCGGATCAGACCTCGATTGAGTAAAAGACTATAGGTCGCGCGCCGACCTTGCACCGTTGAAGTGTCGATGTTGTGGTCGCAGTTGGAACCGTCGTTGGTGCGGAAGATCGGATCCAAGCCCTGCGTCAGCAGAAAACGTGCCTGGACCTCGGCCACGGAAATCCCCCAAGCCTCCAGGGGCCGGTGGCAAGAGGAACAAGAGCGCCCGTTGGTTCCCAGCGATTGGAAGAATGGTCCGGTTAGATCGATGGAAGTGTTGTTGATGTTATACGTTTCCACAAACCCGCTGCTGTTCGGCAGAGGGAAGAGATTCGGCAAAGATTGAAAGAAATTCGGGGGAGTTTGTGCGCTTACCCCCAGCGTAGCCGTTACGAGTATGGCAATCGATTTCAAATTCATTTGTTTGCCCACCTTTCTGTCCTTACCTGCGCGAAGTGGAGGCAAAATTAGTGCGTGGTGATGAATTTTTCCTGGGACGGACGCGAATAGTACCGGTACCGAGACCCGCGGACCAGGCCAGCCCGTGCTGTAATATGGCAAAACGGGCCCATGGAGATCACCGAGCTGCTACAGCGCGTTCAAGCGGGCGACCGGCAGGCGCTAAATCACGTGATTCCACTGGTTTACGAGGAGCTGAAGAAGCTAGCGGCGGCGCACTTGCGGCGGGAAGGCAAGGCCGTAACGCTGGGGAGTACGGCGCTGGTCCACGAGGCTTTCCTGCGGCTGGCCGGGACCCGGCACCCCGCTTACCAGAATCGCTCGCATTTTTACGGGATTGCTTCACGGCTGATGCGGCAGATACTGGTGGAGATGGCGCGCGCCCGCAAGACGGAGAAACGAGACGCCGGAGAGCCGATGCAATTGGCGGAGATCCCCGATCTGGGCCAGCAGGCCGGTGGATCGTTGCTTGACATGGATGAGGCGCTAGAACGGTTAGGACGCACCGATCCGCTCAAGATGCAACTAATCGAGATGCGCTTTTTCGGCGGCATGACTGCGGAGGAGTCCGCCGAGGTGCTTTCGATGTCCGTGCATATAGTTCGTCGCGAGCTGCGTCTGGCGCAGGCCTGGCTACGGAAGGAAATGGCCGGATGAAGGCGCGCGTCGAGGAGCTGTTTCACGAAGTGGCGGATCTCGGTCCCGACGCGCGAACGCGGTACTTCGCAGAGCATAAGGTGGACGATGACACGCGCCACGAAGTCGAGGCGCTGCTGCGGTTCGATTCGGACGCCAGTGAGTTTCTGCTACGAGACATCAGTATCGCCGCCGCCCGAGCCCTGCCACAGCTCGAAGCCAAGGGATGGCGCTGCGGGCCCTACCGGTTGCTGGACATGATCGGACGTGGCGGAATGGGTGCAGTATATTTGGCCGAGCGCGCGGATGGGGAAGTGACCCAGCGGGTGGCCGTGAAACTACTCCAACCGGGCGCCGGTGATCCTCTGCACGAGCGCTTCCTGCAGGAAAGACAGATTCTCGCCTCGCTTGCCCATCCCAATATCGCGCGCCTGTTGGATGCCGGTCATCTTGACAACGGTCAGCCGTTCCTGGCAATGGAGTATATCGATGGCCAGCCGATTGACCTGTTTGCCGCGACGCTGAGCCTGCGGCAGAAAATTGCTCTGTTTCAGAAGGTTTGCGCAGCGGTCGGTTATCTGCACCGTAATCTGGTGGTACACCGCGATCTGAAGCCGAGCAATATCCTGGTCACCTCTGATGGCGATCCGAAACTGCTCGATTTTGGTATCGCGAAGATTCTCGACTTGGCAGATGATTCCACGATGACCAGCACGCGCATGCTGACTCCCGATTACGCCAGCCCGGAGCAAGTGACCGGCGGCAGAATTAGCACGGCCACTGACATATATTCGCTCGGCGCGGTGCTGTACCGGTTGCTGACCGGGAAAACAGTGCACGAATTTGAGGACCATTCGGCGAATGCAATCGCCTCCGTGGTCACGGACCGTGAAGTGACACGGCCTAGCAAATGGGTACCGGAGTTGAAGGGCGATCTCGAATATATCCTGCTCATGGCTATCCGCAAGAGCCCACAGGAGCGCTATGCAACTGTCGAACAGTTTGCGGACGACCTGCAGGCATTTCTTGAATGGCGGACGGTGCGGGCGCGTTCCGGCAATGCCTGGTATCGCACGCGCAAGTTTGTGCGGCGGTACTGGGCGCCTGTGACGGCGGCCGCGCTTGTGATTGCGAGTCTTTCAGTCGGACTGTACATGGCCAATCGCCAGCGCCTGATCGCGGAACGCCGGTTCGCCCAGCTGCACGAGCTATCGAGAAAGCTCCTCGATTTCGAAACGGAACTTGACTCTTCCGACCCCAAGCTCCGGAATAAACTTGTCTCCCTCTCGATCGAATATCTGGAAGGTCTGGGGAGGGAGACCCTCCACGACAAGCAATTGGCCCTGGAAATCGGTGCGGCATATCTCCGGGTGGCCCGTCTTCAAGGAGTCCCCGAGTGGAACCACCAAGGCCAGTACTCCGCAGCGGAAAAGAGCCTCAGCAAGGCGGAAGTATTCGCGGATTCCGTTCTGCACCAGGATCAGCTCAACCGCGAAGCGCTGTGGTTATCGGCTAATGCTGCGCACGATCGCGCAGTGACTGCATATGCCCAGCGCAGTTCGGAGCGAGTTCTCCTCTATTCTCCGAAAGCGGTGGAGGGCTTCGCTCGGCTGGCCCATCTTGGGAATATGACGCGACGCGAGATCAACGCCGCGACTTATATCTACGGAGACCTCGCTGAAGTCCACATCGCCCTCCATCGGTTCGCGGATGCAGTTCGTTATGCCCGCCTGGGTATCGAATTCTCCCGAGACACTCCATCAATTCCGGGGCCGCGCGCTCAAGCCTTCAACATGCTGGCAGGCGCGCTGATGTATATGGGGGACTACCAGGGCGCGCTCGGAGCGATCCAGGAAGCGCGGAAGCAACTGGAGCAATTACGTCATGAAGACCCGAATCCTTCGTATATAGGGTTGATCCAGTACCAGACGCGATGCCGCGAAGCCCTCATTCTGGGAGAGGACGGCAGCGTCAACTTGGACCGCCCGCTCGAAGCGGCGGTTCTGCTCCAGCAAGCGCTCGACGCTCTGGAACCGTTCGTTCAGAAAGATGCAAACAATTACGAAGCCCGTTCCATGATTGCCATCGGAGGCCATTACCTGGGCAATATCTTGCGTCACAGTAATCCGAAGCGCGCTCTGGAGATCTATGACCACAGCCTGATCAGGATTCGCGAGGTCCCAAACGATGTCGACGCACGCCGGGTGGAAGCGCTCCTGCTCGCCGGTTCTTCCTACGCCGCGCGCTGTGCTCGTCGCGAGGACGACGCCCGTGCGAAAATCGACGCTGCCTTTCGCCTGTTGCGCGAAACCAAGGACTATCCCGCGGAAGCGATAATGCCTGGCAGCGAGGCCGATAGCGCCCTCAACGCGCTCGCTGACGATTACGCCGAGACAGGCCAGTCTAGCAAAGCCGTGGACTGCTATTACGAATTGCGCCGCCAGATCATGGCATCGAATCCCGACCCGCGGAACGACCTGGTTAACGCCGCTCGTATCTCGCGACTTGACGATTCTCTGGCCGCCCTGCTCCGCCGCGTGGGCCGGACCGCCGCGGCAGCCGCTTTAGAGGAAAAACATCTCAAACTGTGGCGGGACTGGGGCCGCAGGCTTCCGAATAATCCATTCGTGCTCCGGCAAATTGCGATGCGCGCCCCTGGCTCGCGATAATCCTCAGTCGCACTTCGTTTTGTCGACTCCCATAAAAAGGGACCGCGTCCGCCACATCACTTTTATTCCCCCAATCATTCGGCTCACCGCCTAATCGCCCGGCAATTTCCGTTGAATCAAGTCGTCCTTTTAAAAAAGTGGCTGCGCCGCCAAATCGCCTCATTCCTAATCTGTCATTCGCCTCCATCACGTAATCGCAAAAGATTCTGCCGGCTATTTCTCTGAGCCGGAGTGGTGGATGTGACAACCGCAACAAGCGGCAAGGAGAAACATGAACACAATTGATTCCAAGAACATTAGCAACGCGACGCCCGAAGCTGCGCAACCGAAGCGCACGTGCGGCCAAGAAGGCCACCACCAAGCCCAAAGGCGGAACGCAAACCAATAAGAAGGCCGAGATCATCGCGATGATGCAGCGCGCGAAAGGCGGCACGTTGGCCGAAATTATGAAAGCCACTGACTGGCAGCTGCGCACCGTGTGGGGCTTCGTCAGGATCCTGGCAGCAAGGTGGGGAGAGGGTCGAATCGTCCAAGAACACCTCGGGTGAACGAACGTACAAGATCGGGAAATAGCTTCCGGCGACTCGTCGTCCAAACGCCGCCTCGGCCACGCGCCAGGGGCGGTGGGAAATTGCATCCGTCCTACGTGTTGCCGAGCGCTACCGGCGCCCACATCTCCATCACTAGCCACATCACCAAGGAGAAACTACTGCACGAAAAGATTGGTGGGCCCTGAAGGATTTGAACCTTCGACCAACGGATTATGAGTCCGCTGCTCTAACCGCTGAGCTAAGGGCCCAAATTTAATAATAACAGCTATTTACGTGGCAAGATTGCGAGATGGCGACGTTCGCTGTAACCAGTTTTGTAACCGTCGCGAGCCCCGTCACCGTTTTGCAGCCCCGAATCCGCCCGAAGATACCAGTCGTCTTTTGTGCCAAGTAGAGCCTCATACGTTTTCCTTATTGTACCGTCGAACGCTCGCGGAACGGGCGCGCCCGCCGGCATCGGATGCGTCAAGCGGCGAGTCGCAGTTTTGCGTTGCGCGTTCTGCGGTTATTCACCGGCGGCTGCTCTGAGCCCACAACTAGCGGGAACAGGTTGGGCCCGCCGCCAGTGTTCGCTGACAGCAACGCATCTAGGCCCGCGTGGGAGATGCGCCAACCTGGTGTCAAGGCAGCAACGACCCTTACTTCGAATCGCTATGCCCCCGCTAAATATCGCGTCATTTGCTGCGCGGCGGCAGCCAGATCCTTGTCGGTGACAATGTTGTATCGATCGAAAACATGACGCGTTCGGTGGCCACTGATCGCCATCGCAATTTTTTCCGGAATACCGGCGCGCACCATATTCCTGACCGCGCTCCGTCGAAGGTCATGAAACAGTCGGCCATCGAGTTTGGCTCGATCGCACGCAGACTTCCACGCCTTATAGAACGTTCGCAGCCTGATGCCATTGCCGTCGTGAAATACCCAGTCCAGACTCGGGTACTTCTCGTCGCGCTCAGATCTCTGCCGCTTCAAAGCACCCGTCATGTCCCCATAGATGGGCAGCACCCGGTGTTTCTTATTTTTGGCGTGCTCGGCCCGTATTGTGATTTCTCCGCTCGTCAGATTGATGTCCGGCCATCGCAGTGACATCACTTCCCCCAGCCTGCAGCCAGTGTGATACGCGATCACAAGGGCGAGCTTGAGATATGACGGGAGTTCGGCGAGGAGTCGGTCGTACTCTGGCTTCTCAAGGAACCCAGTCCGAACGTTGTTCTCAGGAATCTTTTCGACTGGGGGATTGTGTAGCACAAGCGGAGGATCATGACGGGAGCCCAGGCCGAAGGCTCGTTTGAGAATACTGAGTTCGCGGTTGATTGTCGCCGCCTCCGCCTTCTCGCTCTTGCGGGTGGTCTTGTATCGGCGGACCTCGGCCGAGCCGAAATCCGCAGCCCTCAATTTCCCAAGTCTGGGCCGCAGATGCAGCTTGAGCCTGGAAAGTACGTCATCAATGCTCCGTTTGCCATTTTCGCGATAATCAGCCACTACCAAATCGAACAGCTCATCGAGAGTCGTACGCTCAACCGCGATCCCCCGATATGCACCGGTTGCAATCTCGCCAAGGCGCTTCCGCAAAAGCCGCTCTGCATCCTCAGCTCGGACGGAGTGGGATGATTCGTAGACTGGCTGCCCTTTTGAGTAGTACTTGATCCACCAGACCTTATTGCGTTGATAGATGCTGCCGTGTTTTGGTTTACGAGCCACAAGGTGAGCATACAGCGGTTACAGTGTAACGGTCAAGTCCGATGGTCTGATTCAAAATACGTGCATTCGTCAATTAGCCTGTCGAGAGCTTGCTTATCGATCTGCGACTTGCTATCGATTCGAGTGACGGGCAGCTTGCCACGATGGATCAGCAGTTTGACGGCATTTTCGGAGCGCCCGAGGTATGCGGCAGCCTCCGAAACCGTAAAGAGCCGCTTAGGTGAGCCGTTTGGGGAGATGCGCTGGTCAAGCCGCCGTTCAAGGCGGGCAGCGACCTCTTCGAAATACTGATCTAGCACGCCAAGTTCGGCCACTTGAAACCTCGTCTATTGCCCAATAAGCACTCATGCTCCCTAGGCATTACGCACCTGCGACCCGGCATCCTCATATTCGGGCCTTTGGCTCTGAAATGCCATTGTGGCTTGGCCGCGAGAGGCGGGATCGCGCCTGAAATCGACGCTCAACGGCATCGAGTCGGTCGAGCGCGTCCAACAATTGCAGGCCCCCTTCTCGCATCTGATCGCAGGGTTTGGCAAACTTCTCCACGTGAATGATCGCAAATTTGATCCGGTCGATAGCGACTCGAGCCTGATAGGCCATTTCGAACTCAATCGCTGAGGGCCTCGAATTCGCTTCGTCTTCGATGGCCTCAAGAATTTGATGCATGATCTCAGAACTCATAATCTTGCCCCAAGCAGTCAGTTTTTCGCGCCCGGCGCGGCGGCTGTTCTTCCGTCGCTCCTGCCTCGACCACCTGTCGTGTGCGACGGATCTCGATCAGATACGCGATGGTCTGGGTAGCAGAGAGCAGCGCAGCCACGAGAAGAAGAAACATCTGTTCCCCTCGTGTGACGGTGCGCCCAGAACCGGCATTTTGGTTTCCAGCCAGAGCCACGACGGCGAGTGCGACGAGAGCAATAATGCCTGGCCGAGAGACCGGCCGACCGTAGAGCGCGTGAGCGTCACGTACCAGCTTTCGGCGGCCCAGAGACACGGCTGGAATTGCGGCACACCCCTGTACGCGTGCGGCGATTGCGTTGCACACGTGCGCTTTTGAGCAGTGCAACAACTCGGCGACATCGGCAACGGTGAGCAGATCGAAATCGTGGAGTCCATTCATGCGAGCACTTCCCGAAGACAAGGAATCGAAAACTAGTGGTTCATCTGGAATCCGCTGGCGTGGTCACCATTCAGCGGCGTAACTTGTGGTTCCGGCCGGACAGGCTCATATGGAGCTTCAAAGAAGATGTCGCGATTCACGCGGACCACGAATTTGTAACCAGGAGGGACCTTGATCGTTGGCTGCACATTCAGGTTGCGACGCGTGATCTGGGCGCCGGTTTGACTGAGTTCCTGCCCTACCGCGCTTCCGGCTGTTTGAGTTGGTGTTGGGTATGTGAGAGCGCTTTGGCTGGTCCTCTGCGAGATATCGAAGGCGGCGGTGAACATGCTGGTGAGCACCGAAAATCCCAAAAGGCGACGATAGTGGTGGTCTACCTTGTCTCGCAGGCCGGCGTCGCCGTGGGAATCGAGGCCTATCATGCCGTCGAGATCGACAGAAGAAGCGTCCGGGTAGATCATTCGATTCCAGGCGACTTGCACTCCATCCTGGCCGTAGGAGATTCGCGAGTCATATTTGCCTATGAGGCGCGAGCCTTGAGGAATAAGAAGGTAAAGGCCAGTGGCGGTGTCATAAACATTGGAAGTTACCAGAGCTTTCAGCTCCCCAGGAAGATCCGAGTTGAGAGATTGCTCCAGAACAGCTGGGATCTCCCATCCTGCTTTGATTTCATAGCGGGACAGCGGAGCTTCGTGGTTGGAGCTAAGGTAGTCCTCAGCTCGCAGGTCACGACTTGCCGCTAAGAAGGCGTCTTTGCGGGATTGCATGTTCTGGCTGTCGTACTCGTTTTCTGTCACCGCTCTGTTTTCAGAAGCCGCAGAACCGCCGCCCGGCCGCGCGCCCAGAGCACGGCTCAGGGCTTCGACCGGAGAAACAGCGTTCGGCGCGGCCTGTGCGATGGCCGGCGAAAAGGTTGCCGTGGCGGTGCTGCGGATAGTAGTGGGGGCCTGGATTGCTTCCAGCTCTCGCTGATAAGCTGCCGCAATCGTCCGCTGTTCGGGCGTTTCCTCGCGTACTGGCGGTGGCGCGACTGGCTGCGTTCGGATAACGTTCGGTTGCCGCACGACCGCGGGCTCCTGACGAAGTCCATCACATGGTTGCCCCGTTTGCGGATTGAACCGATAAGCTTTGCCGGTCTTGGGATCAGCGCCACACGAAGGAGTCACCGGCCGAGGAGGTGGTATCGGCACATTTGGAGGATGTAGGGCCATCGGCACAGTGCCGGCCGGAGTGGCTTGCATAAACTCCGAGGCCGCTTGTGTTGCGGGCCCGACACTTTTCGGCAGACCAGCATCGCGCGCGGCGGTTTGGTTGTTGACAGATCGGCGATATGCGCCATAGGCGAATGCGAGCAGCAGAAGCAAGACTACCGCGAGGATCAAAGCGGCGGCACGCCGGCTGATGCGTACAACTTTCTCGGGCTGAGGATGCAAGTCGATTCCGTTGGGAGTTTCTGCGCTCCATGAGCCAGTTGGCTTTTGATCGGGACTATTGTTTGTTGCCACGGCTGATCTCCACTTTCTGGGCCTTCTTGCCCGATCCGAGCACGAGGTTGGCGCGATCGAACAGTCGATCCACGATGTAGGTCTGATCCTTCACACGGTAGTTCGTCATCTCGCCCTTGCCGTCCTTGCCCACGACAAGGAGGACCGGCGCTTCTCGATGCTGAAGGTCTGGCGGCATCTGGATGTAGGTCTTCGCACCGTCGTCGAACACACGCACCGGCCGAATGTGCTCATCTCCGCCGCGGATTGAGTAATTGAAGTTCATTTGCTCGACCGCGATCATGGCGGCCGGCACTTCCGAAGCGTGCTTTTCCTGCTTGGCGGCGGTTTGCTGCGCGGCTATTTGCTTTTGCCATTTGTGGTTATCGTCGTCGGGATACGCGAACGAGACCCGAGCAACGTAATCTTCCGGTTTGGAAATCAATCGGACATAGTACGCACGGCGGTCCGTTGTGATGAGCAGATTCGTGTCGAGACCTGGAGTTTGCGGCTTGAGGACGATAACCGGAGTCGCCTGCTCTCCAGCGCCATAGAGGGCGGGCGAGATAATCCAACGGACCGAGTCGCCAATGTGGGGCTCGCCGACGATCTTTTCACCGGCCTGCAGCTCGATCATGCACACGCGCAGCGGCGCGCAAACGACTGTTGGCAGACCGGCACCGTAGGAGTACATCACGCGGCCATCGGGACCTGGCGAGGGCGTGTTCGTCTCGGCTTGCCAGCTTTCGCTGACACGCACGGCCTCGAGCGCCGTTGCCGTTAGTGGTACGTCCGATTTTGGATGGTAATCCTTCGGCACCGCCGGATTTGTGTCACCGGGCGAAGCGAGTTGAGGCTTCCCATCGCTGGGTAGATTGACCGGATCTTCCAACGTCCTCAGTTGGGCGCCGAAGTCATACTGCTGCAAGAGCGGCGGAATTTTGTCAGGTGGCGAGATGCGCTTTGTTTTAACTGGCGGCTGTCCCATAAGGATCGGCACGACGCTAAGAGCGAGTGCGGTGACGATAAATACTTGCATTTCATTGCTCCTTCACAGAACCTTTGCCCAACTCGCACTGGTAATGTAAACGCCGAGCGGATTGACGCGAGCCTGGCGCTCGTCCTTGGGCGGGTTAAGCGCAATCGCGAAGTATCCTTTCCAGCGGTCCGTCGCCTTCACAGTCCCGTAGAGATCTCGCGTTGTTTCCACCCATTCGACTTCATACGTGCGGTCGCTCGTAGGCAAAACGGACTTTACTTCCACTGAGACAGTCTCGGTCTCGGCGCGCTTAAAGGGCGGATCGCCGCGATAGTATTCGCTGATGAACGTCTGAGCCGCGCTACCGCCTGCGATCTGCGCGTACACACGATCAATCGCTTTTCGCTGCGAAACACCGTCCGTCGTGACGGTCCTCAGATTTTCGACCCAGTTGAAGATGTTCGACCGCCGGAGCCGGTCATCGTTCAAAGATGTTTGGTCCGCGATACCCGAGGCAACAGGCCGGCCGAGGTTGTCTACGAGAACGACGAAGGGAACAACGTGCGAGCGCGCCGACAGCCACACGATTCCCACCGTCGCCACTAACGCGACGAGTGAAGAGAACGCCGCCATCGTTCGCCAGTTTTTGGCGCGTGTGATGAGATCTCCATACCGCTCGTCCCATTCGCGGCGAGCAGCCAGATACGCGTTATGAGGCGAGTTCATAGTTTATTCCTCGTGGTCGATTGGAATCCTTGGAGGCGTGGCGTGCGGCGCGGCATCGGATGGCAGCGATCCGAGTCTCCGGCGCAGAACCCTCACCTGATCGACAGCGCGACTCAGCGCGTTCCTGCTGTTTGCTGGCGCGGGCTGGGGATTTGCCGAACCCGCACTTCCCACAGCTGCGACATCCGACCCGACCCCAAAGCTGCTGGGCTTGG
>Ga0210401_10000252_pt1 | contig 67934 bp, 56 predicted proteins | sample IncBWH32MmetaG_FD_150866 | JGI IMG/M metagenome (GOLD analysis project Ga0210401, IMG submission 150866) | Forest soil microbial communities from Barre Woods Harvard Forest LTER site, Petersham, Massachusetts, United States - Inc-BW-H-32-M | ecosystem: Environmental > Terrestrial > Soil >...
CAAGGGCGCCTTCGGGGGTGGCTCGCCCAGCGTGGGGCTGAACATCGAGCTGCCGCACGAACAGTGCAGCAACCCGTACCAGGACATCTCGCTGCGGTTCCGTCACTTTTTCGCGCGCAAGGTGTCATTCGTCAAGTACGCGTCGGCCTACGTGGTGATGCCCGGCGGGTTCGGCACGCTGGACGAGCTCAGCGAGGCGCTGACGCTGATCCAGACCCACACGAGCCGCAGGATTCCGATCGTGCTGGTCGAGGCGGCCTACTGGCAGGGTCTGCTCGGCTGGATGCGCGATCGGATGGTCACCGAGGCAATGATCGACGAGAAGGACCTGGACCTGATGCAGGTGGCCGAAGGCCCCGACCAGGTGGTCGACGCCATTTTTGACTTCTACGAGGCGCGCGGATTCCTGCAGACGGCCGCCGAGCGCGAACAGCTGCTGTACCTGTAGGCGTGGCGCGAGCCCGCGCCGATCCAACATTTGTGCGGCCGGCACGTACAATATCGCCATGGGCCTGACCCGCTCGCTGCTTTCGCGCGCCGGGGTGCCCGCGGTGCGGGCGCTGGCGCCGTGCTGCGTTGCAGCCGCGGCCATGCTGGCCAGCGCGCCGGCCCGCAGTGTCGATGATCTTCCGCCGCCGCTGCCCGCCTTCGCGCCCGACGCTTCGGCGGGCGAGCCGCCCGCTGACCAGGCTGCCGGCGGCAGCCCGCCCGCTCCGCCGGCTGCTGAACCGGCTGCGGTGCGGGCGCCCGAGCCGGCGCCGGCCAAGACCGAGCACGATGTGAGAATCGAGCAAAAGCACGTCGGCCGGCGCGTATCCGAGGTGATCGTGACTCCGGCCGGGTTCACGTACCACTACACGATGATTCATCTGGACGATCAGGATCGGGGAACATCGCCGCTGCAGCCCCACACCGAGCTGTCGGTGCCGCGCTTTTTCCGGATCGATTTCTGACTCACCCGGGCTTTCGTCTGCACCGCGCGCCATGGCCGTCTTTACCGCGCTGACGCGCGATGAAATCGTTGCGCTGCTCGGCGGCTACTCGGTCGGCGAGCTGGTGACCTTCGAGGGCATCCCGTCCGGCATCGAGAACACGAACTTTTTCCTTTCGACCACCGGGGGCGAGTTCGTCCTGACCGTGTTCGAGCGGCTCGGAGCCGCACAACTGCCCTTTTATCTGGGCCTGATGAAGCACCTGGCGCTGCGCGGGCTGCCGGTGCCGGAGCCGGCCGCAACCGCCGGTGGCAGCCTGCTCACCCAGGCGCGCCGCAAGCCGGTCGCGATCGTTACCCGGCTGCCGGGCCGCGCGGTACTCGCTCCGACGGCCGCGCAGTGCGCGCAGGTCGGGCACTTCCTGGCCGAAATGCACCAGCAGGGGCGCGACTACGCGCCGTTCCAGCCGAACCTGCGCGGCATCGGCTGGTGGAAGAGCACGCTGCCGAAGCTGGAGCCGCTGATTGCCGCCGACCAGTTCCAGGAGCTGGCCGAGGAGGTCGTGTTCCAGGACAGCTTCGTGCGCAGCCCGCAATTCGAGCAGCTGCCGGCCGGCCCGGTCCACGCGGACCTGTTCCGCGACAACGTGCTGTTCGACGGCGGCCACATCGGCGGCGTGATCGACTTTTATTTCGCAGCCTGCACGGCGTGGCTGTTCGACCTGGCCGTGACCATGAACGACTGGTGCGCCGATCCGCACAGCGGCGAGTTCGATCGCCCGCGCGCGCTGGCGATGCTCAAGGCCTACCACGCGGTGCGCCCGCTGACCGAGGTGGAACACAAGGCCTGGCGCACCGCGTTGCGCGCCGCCGCCCTGCGGTTCTGGATCTCACGCCTGTACGACCTGCACCTGCCGCGCCCGGCCGCGCTGCTCAAGCCGCACGATCCGGCCCGGTTCGAGCGGATGCTGCGGCTGCGGGCGCGCCAGCCGGATCTGCCGTGGGTCTCGTGACGGCTCGCCGGAACCCGCTGCATCCCGGCGCTCCCCCCCCGGGGTCGGAGAGGCGTAAATGCGTTCGACGGCGCGCAGGATCTCCTCGACCTTCTCGAGCGCCTCGGTGATCGGCGCAAGTCCGTCGGTCATGAGCTGAAGATCATCGGTTGCCACGGCGAGATTAAGACCATCGTCGAGGCTTCGAATGGCCGCTGTGGGCAGAAGCATGGCAGTCCCGGACGCGTCTGCAGAGCCGACGGTGACAACGATGACCCGGCCCTGTCGGCCGTCAATATGGAAGGTCCAGCCCTCCCCTGCTTTGTAACTGTCGCTCTGGTTTGGGTCACCGTGACCGAGCCTCTTCAACGATTCCTCGACCGTCGAGTCCAATCCGTCGATCCCGAGCACACCGCCGTGGCACAGCCACACGGAGTAGTTCGAGTGACGCCCGTCTTTGCGCCAGACCACGAAGTCCCGTCGTTCCCGGCATTGCGGGTTGTCCCATGGCGACTGAGGCGAACTTTCTTCCTTGACCTCCAAGTCCGACTGGGGCATGAACGATTTGATGAACTTGGCGTCTACTTTGGCAAGGCTGACCTCGGCAGCGGTGGAGGAAGTAAAGGCTATCGCGGTCGCTGCCAACAGCGACCACTCGACCAGGAACCGAGCCGAAATCCGATTCTGTCGGATGGCCGCCGACCTCGAATGGCCTGCTGTTGCTCCGTTTTCCACCGCAGAAGCTTTCCGCACCCGTTTCAAGCCCGCTCGAGCTTGGCCACCGCCAGCAGCAGCTCCTTGATTCCCGCCGCGCCGAACTGGATCTGGGCGCGCGCGTCGCCCCCGTCGCCCTGCAGCCGGATCACGACGCCGTCGCCGAACTTCGGATGCCGCACGCTCTGGCCGACCTGGAAACCATGGTGTGCGCCGGCACCCGCCGCACCCATGACGGCGCCGCCCGGCGCTGCCGGCGCGCTCCAGGACGGCACCGCTTGCACCGTTGGGCGCCGGCGCGGCGCCAGCCAGCGCACCGATTCGGGCGGAAGCTCGTCCAGAAAACGCGAGCGGATCCCGTAGCGGGTCTGCCCGTGCAGCAGCCGCGCCTGCGCAAAGCTCAGGAACAGGCGCTTGCGGGCGCGCGTGATCGCCACGTACATCAGGCGCCGCTCCTCTTCCAGGCCGCGGTCACCCTCGTCCAGGCTGTTTTCGTGCGGAAACAGGCCCTCTTCCAGCCCGGTGATGAAGACCGCTTCGAACTCCAGGCCCTTGGCCGAGTGCACCGTCATCAGCTGCAGCGCATCCTGCCCCTGCCCGGCCTGGTTGTCGCCCGCCTCCAGCGAAGCGTGCGCCAGAAAGGCGGTCAGCGGCGAAACCGGGTCGGTGGCGGCCCCGGCCTGCGAAGCGGCGCCAGCCGCGAAGGATGCCTGCTCGCTGCCGTAACCCTGCTCCACCACGAAGCTGGTCGATGCGTTGACCAGTTCCTCCAGGTTCTCGAGCCGGTCCTGGCCATCTTTCTCGTTCGCGTAGTGCGTCCGCAGGCCGCTTTGCTGGATCGCCGTGGCAACCAGCTCGGGCAGGGGCTGCGTGGCTGCCGCCGCCTGCAGCGCCTCGATCAGCTTGCCGAACTGCGCCAGGCTCGCCCCGGAGCGCCCCGCCGGCGAACCGATCGCGGCGTACAGGCTGGTCTTGCCGGCGTCGGCAGCGTCCTGCAACTGCTCCAGCGTGCGCGCGCCGATGCCACGCGCGGGAAAGTTCACCGCACGCGCGAACGAGACGTCGTCGTGCGGGTTGCTCGCCAGCCGCAGGTAGGCGAGCGCGTTCTTGACCTCGGCTCGCTCGAAAAACCGCAGCCCGCCGTAGACCCGATACGGCAGACCGGCGGTGAAGAGGGCATGCTCCAGGATGCGCGACTGCGCATTGGATCGATACAGGATCGACATATCGGAGGGCCGCATGCCCTCGCCCTTGAGCTCGCGCACCTGCTCGACGATCCAGCTCGCCTCCAGCGCATCGGAGCCGGCCTCGAACAGCACGGCCCGCTCGCCCTGCCCGGCCGCGGTCCACAGGTTCTTGCCCAGCCGCTGCGCGTTGTGGCTGATCAGCCGGTTGGCCGCCTCCAGGATGTGGCCGTACGAGCGGTAGTTCTGCTCCAGCTTGATCACGCGTGAAACGTGGAACTCCCGCTCGAAGTCGGCCATGTTGCCGACGTTGGCGCCGCGGAACCGGTAGATCGACTGGTCGTCGTCGCCGACCGCGAACACCGCGCTGTCCGGTCCGGCCAGCAGCTTGAGCCACTGGTACTGAAGCACGTTGGTGTCCTGGAACTCGTCGACCAGGATGTGCCGGAAGCGCTGCTGATAGTGCTGCCGCAGCGGCTCGTTGCGCGAGAGCAGCTCGTAACTGCGCAGCAGCAACTCGGCGAAATCCACGGTGCCCTCGCGCTGGCACTGCCGCTCGTACGCTTCGAACAGCTCCACCCAGCGGCGGTCGCGCCCGCCGTCGGATCCGACCTCGCGCGCGCGCAGCCCCGCCTCCTTGGCGCCGTTGATGAACATCTGCAGCTCGCGCGGCGGGCAGCGGGTGTCGTCCACCCCCGCCGCCTTCAGCACCCGCTTGACCGCGGCGAGCTGATCCTGCGAATCCAGGATCTGGAAGGTCTGCGGAAGCTGGGCGTCCCGATGGTGCATGCGCAGCAGGCGGTTGCACAGCCCGTGGAACGTTCCGATCCACATGGCACGCGTGTTGACCGGCAGCATCGCGCCGATACGGTCGATCATCTCGCGGGCCGCCTTGTTGGTGAACGTGACGGCCAGGATCTGCTGCGCGCTGACGTGTCCGCCGTGGATCAGCCAGGCGATCCGCGTCGTCAGCACGCGCGTCTTGCCGCTGCCGGCGCCGGCCAACACGAGCACGTGCCCGGTCGGCCCGGTGACGGCATCCAGTTGCTGGGGATTGAGGCCTTCGAGGAAGCGCTGCACGGCATCTATTTTAAGTGGCTTTGCTGCGCGACACTGCGCCGCCGGCTTGCCCTCCGAAGCCCGCAGGGCGAAGGAGGGCTCTTGGCCGAGGGAGAGCCCGGGGCGAAGGAGGCCTTAGGGCGAAGGAGGGCCCTCCTTCGCGCCGGAGGCGCGAAGGAGGGCGGATAGAATCCGGGTGCGTGCGCGACAAATACGTTCCCGAGGAAGTCGAAACCGCGGCCCAGGCCCACTGGCGGTCGATCGAGGCCTATCGGGCGCGCGAGCACGCGCGCGGCGCGGCCGGCCGCGTCAAGCCCAAGTACTACGTGTGCTCGATGTTGCCGTACCCGAGCGGACGGCTGCACATGGGACACGTGCGCAACTACACGCTGAACGACGTGATGTATCGCGTCCAGCGGATGCGCGGCTACAACGTGATGACCCCGATGGGCTGGGACGCGTTCGGCCTGCCGGCCGAGAACGCCGCGATCGAAAACGGCATCCCGCCGGCCCGCTGGACCTACGACAACATCGCCGAGATGAAGGCCCAGATGGAGCCGCTCGGCCTGGCGTTCGACTGGTCGCGCGAGCTGGCGACCTGCCAGCCGCAGTATTACCGCTGGAACCAGTGGCTGTTCCTTAAGATGCTCGAACGCGGCATCGCCTATCGCAAGACGCAGGTGGTGAACTGGGATCCGGTCGACCAGACGGTGCTGGCCAACGAGCAGGTGATCGACGGCCGCGGGTGGCGCTCCGGGGCGCTGGTCGAGAAGCGCGAGATCCCCGGTTACTACCTGGCGATCACCCGCTACGCGGACCAGCTGCTCGATGCGCTCGGGCGGCTGGACGGCTGGCCGCACCAGGTGCGGGCGATGCAGGAGAACTGGATCGGCCGCAGCGTCGGCGTCAATTTCGGCTTTCCGTACGAAATCGATGGCGAATCGCGCCTGGTGCGCGTGTTCACGACCCGGGCCGACACCATCCTGGGCGTCACTTTCGTCGCCCTGGCCGCCGAGCATCCGCTGGCCCAGCGGCTGGCGCGCGACGACGCCAGCCTGGCCGCATTCATTGAGGAGTGCCGGCACGGCGGCGTGGCCGAGGCGCAGCTGGCCATGCTGCAGAAGCGTGGCGTGCCGACCGGCTTTCACGTCGCGCACCCGTTGACCGGCGAGCCGGTCCCGCTGTGGATCGGCAACTACGTGCTGATGGGCTACGGCGAAGGCGCGGTGATGGGCGTGCCGGCCCACGACGAGCGCGATTTCGAATTCGCGCGCAGCTACGGCCTGCCGGTCCGTCAGGTGGTGGCCGTGCCGGGCGAGACGTTTTCCGAGGAGCGCTGGCAGCCCTGGTACGCGGACAAGCAGCGCGGCGTCTGCATCAATTCCGGGCCGTACGACGGGCTCGCTTACGAGGCGGCCGTCAAGGCGATCGCGGCCGATCTGAGCGCCCGCGGGCTCGGATCGGAGCAGGTCCAGTATCGGTTGCGCGACTGGGGCATTTCGCGCCAGCGCTACTGGGGCACCCCGATACCGATCATCCATTGCGACGCCTGCGGCCCGGTGCCGGTGCCCGAAAGGGACCTGCCGGTGGTGCTGCCCGAGCACCTGGTGCCGGACGGCAGCGGCAATCCGCTGAACCGCTACGAGTCGTTCCTGAAGTGCGATTGCCCGCGCTGCGGCGGCGCCGCGCGCCGCGAGACCGATACGATGGACACGTTCGTGGACTCGTCGTGGTATTTCATGCGGTACTGCTCGCCCGACGCCAGCGAGGCCATGGTCGACGCGCGCAACGACTACTGGATGCCGATGGACCAGTACATCGGCGGCATCGAGCACGCGGTGCTGCACCTGCTGTATGCGCGCTTCTGGACGCGCGTGATGCGCGACTTCGGCCTGGTCTCGTTCGACGAGCCGTTTTCGCACCTGTTCACGCAGGGCATGCTGCTGAACGAGTGCTACTACCGGGACGAGGACGGCGGCCGGCGCCGCTGGTTCTACCCGCACGAGGTCGAGGTCCGCCTCGACGAGCGGGGCCGGCCGCTGAGCGCGATCGCGCGCGAAGACGGCCGGCCGGTGATGCTGGGCGGCATCGAGAAGATGTCCAAGAGCAAGAACAACGTGGTCGAGCCGCGCGACATCATCTCGCGCTACGGCGCCGACACCGCGCGCGCGTTCGTGATGTTCGCAGGCCCGCCCGACCAGAGCGCGGCCTGGTCCGACTCGGGCGCCGAGGGGACGTACCGCTTCCTGCGGCGCCTGTGGCAGTTCTGCTTCGAGCAGCGCGAGCGCGTGCTCCACGCGGTCCCGCTGGATCCTGCTTCGCTGGATATGGCGCAGCGCTCGCTGCGGCGCGAGGTGCACGCGCTGCTCAAGCAGGCCGACTTCGACTACGAGCGGATACAGTACAACACCGTGGTGTCGGCGGTGATGAAGATGCTCAATGCGCTGGCCGATGCGGGCGGCAGTAACGCCGCGCAGTCGGGCGCGCTGCTGCGCGAAAGCCTCGGCATCCTGCTGCGCGTGCTGTACCCGATCGCCCCGCACATCTCCCACGCGCTGTGGCTGAAGCTGGGTTTTGTCCCCGAGCTGGGCGACCTGCTCGATGCGCCCTGGCCCGGACCCGATCCGGCTGCGTTGCAGATGGACGTGATCGAGCTCGTGGTGCAGGTCAACGGCAAGCTGCGCGGATCGATCCGGATCCCCGCGGGCGCCGACCGGCCGGCCATCGAGTCGGCCGTGCTCGCGGATGCCTCGATCCGGCGCCATCTGACCGGGGCCGTCAAGAAGGTCGTCATCGTTCCCGGAAAGCTGGTCAATGTGGTGGTTTGAAGCGCGCCGGACTGCGTGCCTGCTGGCGGCGCTGGCACTGGCCGGTTGCGGCTTTCACCTGCGCGGCGAGCAGAAGCTTCCGTTTGACACGATCTACGTGAACACGCCGCCGAACTCGCCGCTGGGCGCCACGCTGAGCCGCCAGATCCGCTCGGGCACCAACGCGCGCACCGTCCAGCTGGCCTCCGAGGCAACCGCCGTGCTGGACATCCTCGGTGAAGCGCGCGACAAGGAAATCCTGACGTTGAACTCGCAGGGGCGCGCGGTCGAATACAAGCTGATCTACCGGCTGCGCTTCCGGCTTCACGACGGCAAGGGGCGCGAATTCATCTCGGCCACCGAGATGCGCGCACAACGCGACATCTCGATCAACGACTCCCAGGTGCTGGCCAAGCAATCCGAGGAGGAACTGCTGTACCGGGACATGCAGACGGATATGGTGCAGCAGCTGCTGCGGCGCATCGCCGCGGTGCGAACCCATGCAGATCAAGGCTGAGCAGCTGCGGGTGCACCTGGCCAAGGGGCGCCTGGCGCGCCTGTACGTGGTGTCCGGCGACGAGGCGCTGCTGGCGATCGAGGCGCAGGATGCGATCCGCGCAGCCGCTCGCGGCGCCGGGTTCGCCGAACGCGCGCTGGTGCAGGCCGACGCCCGCTTCGACTGGTCGCTGCTGCAGCAGGCGGCGCGCTCCGGATCGCTGTTCAGCGAGCGGCGGATCATCGATGTGCGGCTGCCCTCGGGCAAGCCCGGCAAGGAAGGCGCCGAAGCGCTGACCCAATACGCGGCCGACACCGCCGAGGACACGTTGACGCTGCTGAGCCTGCCCAGGCTGGACCGGGCCGCGCGCGACTCGGCCTGGGCCCGGGCGTTGGAGGCGGCGGGCGTGTGGGTCGACGTAGCCGCCGTGGAGCGCCCGCTGCTGCCCGAGTGGATCGGGGCGCGGCTGGAGCGGCAGCGCCAAAGCGCCCCGCAGGAGGCGCTGCAGTTCGTGGCCGATCGGGTCGAAGGCAATCTGCTGGCCGCGCACCAGGAGATCTCCAAGCTCGCGCTGCTGTTTCCGCCCGGCGGCCTGAGCTTCGAACAGGTCCGCGACGCCGTGCTGAACGTGGCGCGCTACGACGTGTTCTCGCTGGCGCAGGCGCTGCTCGAAGGCGATGGCGCCCGGATCGGACGCATGGTCGAGGGGCTGCGCGCCGAGGGCGAGGCGCTGCCGCTGGCGCTGTGGGTGGTCGGCGAGGAGCTGCGCACGCTGCTGCGGCTCAAGCACGAAACGCAAAGCGGCAAACCGTTCGCCTCCGCCGCCCGCGAAGCGCGCCTGTGGGGCGCCCGCGTGGCCGCTGCCGAGCGGGCGCTCAGCCGCCTGTCGGCCTCGAAGCTGGCCTCGCTGCTGGCCCGCTGCTCCGAACTGGACCGCATCGCCAAGGGACTGCCGGCGCCGCGGTGCGACAGCGATCCGTGGCTAGAATTAGCGGATATCGCCTTGGCGGCAGCGACCCGATGACCCTCATCATGGCCACACCCTCGCCGCCGGACGTACGCGAGTACGTGGTGTCGGTCGCGCGCACGGCGCGCGATGCCTCCAGGCGTATCGCGCGCGCCGACACGGCCATCAAGGACGCGGTGCTGCGCACGCTGGCGGGCGCGATCCGCAGCCGCGCCACCGAGCTCGCCGCGGCCAACCAGCGCGACCTCGCCAAAGCGCGCGCCGCGGGTCTTGAGCCGGCGCTGCTGGATCGCCTGGCGCTGAGCGAGCGGGCGATCGAGCACATGGCGGGCGGCGCGGAAGACGTGGCGCGGCTGCCCGATCCGATCGGAACAGTCAGCGACATGCGCCCGATGCCCTCCGGAATCCGGGTCGGGCGCATGCGGGTGCCGCTGGGCGTGATCGCGATCATCTACGAGAGCCGGCCCAACGTGACGATCGACGCGGCCGCTCTCTGCATCAAGAGCGGCAACGCCGCGGTGCTGCGCGGCGGATCGGAGGCGATCGAGTCCAACCGGCTGCTGGCCGAGCTGTGCGCCGGCGCGCTGAAGCAACATGGCTTGCCGCATTCGGTGGTGCAGTTGATCGACACGACGGACCGCGCCGCCGTCGGCCACCTGATCACGCTGCCGGAATACGTGGACGTCGTGGTGCCGCGCGGCGGACGCGGACTGATCGAGCGGCTGATGCGCGAGAGCCGCGTGCCGATGATCAAGCATCTGGAGGGCATCTGCCACGTCTACATCGACGAGGGCGCCAGTCCGGCCAAGGCGATCCGGATCGCCGATAACGCGAAGACCCAGCGCTACGGCGTGTGCAACGCGATGGAAACGCTGCTGGTGGCGCGCGCCATTGCGCCCGAAGTGCTGCCGCCGCTGGCCCAGCTCTATGCAAGCAAGCAGGTCGAACTGCGCGTGTGCCCGGAAACGCGCCGCATCCTGGCCGCCGCGGGCGTGGCGCAGTTGAAGGACGCGACCGAAGAGGACTGGCGCACCGAGTACCTGGCCCCGATCCTGTCGATTGCGACGGTGGCCGGCCTGGACCAGGCGATCGCCCATATCAACCGCTACGGCAGCCGCCACACCGACGCGATCGTCACCGAGAACCGCGCGCGCGCGATGCGCTTCCTGCGCGAGGTCGATTCGGCCTCGGTGATGGTCAATGCCTCCACCCGCTTCGCCGACGGGTTCGAATTCGGGCTGGGCGCGGAGATCGGAATTTCCAACGACAAGCTGCACGCCCGCGGGCCGGTCGGACTGGAGGGACTGACCTCGCTGAAGTTCATCGTGCTGGGAAACGGCGAGATACGGACTTGATGCATGGTGCCCGTGCTATGGATCGAGGCGCTGCACATCGTGCTGGTGACCAGCTGGTTCGCGGGCCTTTTCTACCTGCCGCGCATCTTCGTTAACCTGGCGCAGGTGCCCGAGCCCGGGCCCGAGCGCGACCGGCTGCTCCTGATGGCCGGCAAGCTGTATCGCTTCATCACGCCGATCGGGCTGCTCGCGATCCTGTTCGGGCTGTGGCTGTGGCTGGGCGCAGGCATCGGCCGGGGCGAGGGCTGGATGTACGCCAAGCTGGTCGTGGTGGCCGCGCTGATCGCCTATCACGTCGCCTGCGGCCGCATCCTGGCCGCGTTCGCGCGCAACGAGATGCGGCGCTCGCACATCTGGTTTCGATGGTTCAACGAGATACCGGTGTTGCTGCTGCTGTGCGCGGTGATTTTGGTTGTGGTGAAGCCGTTTTGAGCGGGCGCAGCGACCCTCACCCGCTCCCCTCTCCCGCTTCGCGGGAGAGGGGCGATCAGGCGCCGCAGGTTCATGCGGCCTTCTGAAGCAGGAGGCGATCGATCGCCCCTCTCCCGCGCGCGGGAGAGGGGCGGGGGTGAGGGTGCAAAGCCCTCGACCGGCTTCTTCGCGGTGTGCCCGCGCGGTCTGCAGGATCTGCTGGCGGCCGAGCTGCAGGCCTGCGGCGCCGCCAGGGTCGCGCCGGCCTCGGGCGGCGCCGGCTTCGACGGGTCGCTCGCGACCGCCTACGCGGTCAACCTGCATTCGCGCCTGGCCAGCCGCGTGCTGTGGCGGCTGGCCGGCGCCGGCTACCGCGACGAGTCGGATCTTTACGAGCTGGCGCGGTCGGTCGCCTGGGAGGAGCATTTCAAGCCGTCGCAGACCCTTCGGGTCGATGTGACCGCGACCCGCTCGCCGCTGCGCAGCCTGCAGTTTGCGACGCTGCGGATCAAGGACGCGATTGCCGACCGGATGCGCGAACGCTTCGGCGAGCGGCCGTCGGTGGACCGCGCCGCGCCCGACGTGCAGGTGGTCGCGCACCTGTCGCAGCAGCGCGCCGATCTTTACCTCGACCTTTCTGGCGAGCCGCTGTTCAAGCGCGGCTGGCGCCTGGAAAAAGGCGAAGCGCCGCTGAAGGAGAACCTGGCGGCGGGCCTGCTGGCTGGGGCCGGCTGGACGCCGGCCGTTGCGCTGCACGACCCGTTTTGCGGCAGCGGCACGATTCCGATCGAAGCCGCATGCATCGCGACCCGGCGCGCGCCCGGATTGGGGCGCCGCTTTGCCTTCGAGCGGCTGCTCGGGTTCGATGCGCGCGCCTGGAGCGATATCCAGGGCCAGGCGCGCGAGGCGGTGGACGAGCGCGCCCAGTTTCGCATCAGCGGCAGCGACATCTCGACCCGCGTGATCCAGACCGCGCTGGCCAATGCGCAGCGGGCGGGCCTGGCCCGATCGATCCGCGACGGCACGCTCGGTTTCAGCGCGGGCGATGCCCGCACGGCGCCGGCCCCGGCGGCGGCGGGACTGATCGTCACCAACCCGCCCTATGGCCAGCAAAGCGAGCCCAAATCGGCCACCGTGGCGCGCCTGATGGCGAGCCTCGGAGATCAGCTCAAAAAGGGCTATGCCGGTTGGGACGCGTGGCTGCTGTCGGGCGACCGCGATCTGCCGGCCCAGCTGAAATTGAAGGAGGCGCGCCGCACCGTGCTGTTCAACGGCCCGATCGAATGCCGCTTTTACCGCTTCGAGCTGGTGGCCGGCTCGTACCGCCGGCTGCCCGCCGCGGCAGGCTGACCGTCAGCCCGCCAGGCCGAGGTGCTCGATGCCGCGGTGGATGCCGGCCACGCCGCCGAACAGCTTCGAGTTCAGCTTGATCTGCAGGCGCAGGTCATTGACCGAATCGGCGTTGCGCAGGGCGTCCTCGTAGGTGATCAGCTCGCGCTCGTGCAGATCGAACAGGGCCTGGTCGAAAGTCTGCATGCCCTGTTCGCGCGAGCGCTTCATCACCTCGCGGATTTCCTGGATCTCGCCCTTGAAGATCAGCTCCGAGAGCAGCGGCGAGTTCAACATGATCTCGACCGCGGGCACGCGGCCCTTGCGGTCCTTGAACGCGATCAGGCGCTGCGAGACCATCGCCCGCAGGTTCAGCGACAGGTCCATCAGCAGCTGCGAGCGCCGATCTTCGGGAAAGAAGTTGACGATCCGGTCCAGCGCCTGATTGGTGCTGTTGGCGTGCAGCGTGCACATCACCAGGTGCCCGGTCTCGGCGAACGCGATCGCGTGCTCCATCGTCTCGCGCTCGCGCACCTCGCCGACCAGGATCACGTCCGGGGCCTGCCGCAGCGTATTGCGCAGCGCCACGCTCCAGCTCTCGCAGTCCACGCCCACCTCGCGCTGCGTGACGATGCAGTTCTTGTGAGGATGGACGTACTCGATCGGGTCCTCGATCGTGATGATGTGACCCTGGCTGTTCTCGTTGCGGTAGCCGACCATGGCCGCCAGCGTGGTGGACTTGCCCGATCCGGTCGCTCCCACCACCAGCACGATGCCGCGCTTGGCCATCGCCAGGTCGTTGATCAGCGTCGGCAGGTTCAGCTCTTCCGCGGTCGGGATGTGATCGGCGATCACCCGCAGCACGATGCCCACCTTGCCCTGCTGCACGAAGGCCGACACGCGGAACCGCCCGATCCCGGTCGGGCTGATCGCGAAGTTGCATTCCTTGCTCGACTCGAATTCCGAGGCCTGCCGGTCGTTCATGATCGAGCGCACCAGCTCGGCCGTATGCTGCGCCGTCAGCTGCTGGTTGGACACCGGCAGCACCCGTCCGTCGACCTTGAAGGCCGGCGGAAAATCGGCGGTCAGGAAAAGATCCGACCCCTTCTTCGACAGCAGCAGCTTCAGCAGGTCATGCACGAAGCGGGTTGCCTGATCCCGTTCCATGGCGTCCTCCGTTGTTCGGGCGCGGGGCGGTCAGCCCGCGAAATTCTCCGGGGTCTTCGCGTAGGTGCGCGCCTCGGAAACGGCGATTACGTTGCGCCGCACCAGCTCCAGCAAGGTCTGGTCCAGCGTCTGCATTCCGTACTGGGCGCCGGTCTGGATCATCGAATACATCTGCGCCACCTTGTTCTCGCGGATCAGGTTGCGGATGGCCGGCGTTCCGACCATGATCTCGTGGGCCGCGACCCGGCCGCTGCCGTCCTTGAGCTTCAGAAGCGCCTGCGAGATCACCGCCACCAGCGATTCCGACAGCATAGCCCGGACCATCTCCTTTTCCGCCGCCGGAAAGACGTCGACCACGCGATCGATGGTTTTGGCGGCCGACGACGTATGCAGCGTTCCGAACACCAGGTGGCCGGTTTCGGCCGCCGTCAACGCCAGCCGGATCGTTTCCAGGTCGCGCAGCTCGCCCACCAGCACCACGTCGGGGTCCTCGCGCAGCGCCGAGCGCAGCGCGTTCGCGAACGACAGGGTGTGCGGGCCGACCTCGCGCTGGTTGATCACGCATTTGCGCGGTTCGTGCACGAATTCGATCGGATCCTCGATCGTCAGGATGTGGCCGTACAGGTTGTTGTTCACGTGATCGACCATCGCGGCCAGCGTGGTCGACTTGCCCGATCCGGTCGGCCCCGTCACCAGCACCAGGCCGCGCGGGCGGGTCGAAAAGTCGGCGAAAACCCGGGGCGTCTGCAGCTCTTCCAGCGACAGCACGCGCGAGGGAATGGTTCGCAGCACGGCCGCCGCGCCGCGGTCCTGGTTGAACGCGTTGACCCGGAAGCGGGCCAGGCCCGGCAGGTCGAACGAGAAGTCGCACTCCAGGTGCTCGTCGAACTGCTTGCGCTGGGCATCGTTCATGATGTCGTACACCATCGCATGAACCTCGGTGTGGTCCAGCGGCGGCAGGTTGATCCGGCGCACGTCGCCGTGCACGCGGATCATGGGCGGCAGTCCGGACGAAAGGTGCAGGTCCGAGGCCTTGTTCTTGACCGAAAATGCGAGAAGTTCGGATATGTCCATCGACAGCCGTTCCACGGGCGCAGGGCGGAAAGGCGCGCGCCGCCCCGTCACGCGCCCTCGGCCTAATCAAACTTAGCCCAGCGCCGAGCCGGTTGATCTAAAGGATTATGGCCAGTTTGGACACTACCACGCAAGCTCGGCTGCGCCAGGTGCGCGAACGGATCGAGCGCGCCGCGCTCGCGGCCGGGCGCGATGCGCGCACGGTGTCCCTGGTGGCCGTCAGCAAAGCCTTCGGCGCCGACCGGATCGGCGAGGCGCTGGCCGCCGGACAGTACCGGTTCGGCGAAAACTACCTCCAGGAGGCCGTCGCCAAGATGGCCGAGGTCGCGCGCACCGAGCCGGGGCACCGCCTGGAGTGGCACTTCATCGGTCCGATCCAGAGCAACAAGACGCGCGAGCTGGCCGAAGGCTTCGACTGGGTCCAGTCGCTCGATCGCCTCAAAATCGCGCAACGGCTGAGCCGGCAGCGCCCGCACGGGCGGCCACCGTTGAACGTGCTGCTGCAGGTCAATATCAGCGCCGAGGCCACCAAGCACGGCGTGCCGCCGCCCGAGCTGCCGGCGCTGGCGGGGCAGGTCGCCGCGCTGCCCGGGCTGCGGCTGCGCGGGCTGATGGCGATCCCGGAGCCGGCGGTCGAGGTGACCCATCGGCGCGCCGCCTTTGCCAGAATGCGGGAGCTGCTCGAGCGCTTGCGCGGCGGGCTGGGGGGCACCGGCCCTGACCTGGATACGCTATCGATGGGCATGTCGGACGACCTGGAAGCGGCCATTGCCGAGGGATCGACGATGGTGCGCGTGGGCACCGCAATTTTCGGAGCAAGAGCATGAACATCGTGTTTATCGGCGGCGGCAACATGGCCACGGCGCTGATTGCCGGGCTGCTGCGGGAAGGCCTCACGGCGGCGGCAATCCGGGTGGTCGAGGTCGACCCCGGGCGGCTGGCGGCCTTGAAGCGCGAGCTCGGGGTCGACGGATCGGCCGCACCCGATGCAGTGCTGCGCGGGGCCGATGCCGTGGTCTTCGCGGTCAAGCCGCAGCACATGCAGGCCGCGTGCACGCAGTGCCGGCCATGGCTCGGCGGCGGCTTCGCGCTGACGATCGCGGCCGGGATCCCGGCCGCGTCGGTGGCGGCCTGGAGCGGGCAGCCGCAGGTGGTGCGGGCGATGCCGAATACCCCGGCTCTGATCGGAGCCGGCATCACCGGCCTGTGGGCCGGCACCGGCCTGTCGCCGCAGGCGCGCAGCCTGGCCGAGCGGATCATGAGCGCGGCGGGCGATGTGGTCTGGTTCGACGACGAGGCGATGCTCGATGCCGTCACCGCGATCTCGGGCAGCGGACCGGCGTACGTCTTCTTTTTCATCGAGGCGCTGCAGGCGGCCGCGGAGGCGATGGGGATGACGGCCGAGCAGGCGCGGCACCTGTCGGTTGCGACGTTCCGGGGAGCTGCCCTACTGGCCTCGCAGTCGGACGAGCCCGTTGCGGCGCTGCGCGAACGCGTCACGTCCAAGGGCGGCACGACCGCCGCGGCACTGGAAAAGATCAGCGCGTTCGGCCTACGCGAGCGCTTCATCGAGGCGGTGTTCGCTGCGCTGGAGCGCAGCCGGGAGCTTGCGCGGACGTACGGTGAAAGCGACCGCGCGCTCTAATGCGCGGCGGCGGCGCAGCGATAGGCGACGCCCACCGCGGGCGCGGTCGTCACCAGCACGACGTCGCCCTCCAGGCCGATCGCCTGGTTCTGCATCTGGCGCACATACTCGTCGCTGCCCACGCTGAGGAAGGCGTTGGCGTTGACATTGCCGACCGCCTTGCAACCGGTCACCTCCTCGGGATTTTTCGTGATCTTCACCGGATCGGCCCCGGGCCCCCGCACAACCAGGTTGGCGCATCCCGCGCACAGCGCGAGCGCGACGACGGCCATCGCCAGCGATTCCCATCGGGTCAGGTCCAAGGGGCTTCCTTTGTATCGATGCGGTTCGCGAGCCATACTACGTACAAACGCCAAGGAGGTGATCATGCGGGCTTGCGTATTTGCCGTAACCGGCGGGCTTGCCTTTTGCCTTTCCGTGCTCGTGGCGCCGGCGGGTGCGCAAACCGACGCCAAGGGCTTCGTTCGGCTGGCGCCCGAGCAGGCCGAGTGGAAGGATGTGCCCGGCGGCCACGGCGTGCAGCTGGCCGTGGTGTCGGGCGATCCGGGCAAAGCGGGCCTTTACATCATCCGGGTCAAGTTTCCTCCCGGAATCATGAGCGCGCCGCATTTCCACCCGGAGGATCGCCACGCGGTGGTGCTCAAAGGCACCTGGTACACCGGCACCGACGATTCGTGGGACCCGGACCGGACCGTAGGCCTGAAGCCGGGCGCCTATATGAAGCATCCGGCCGGGGCCGTTCACTATGACGGAGCCAAGGACGAGGAAGTGATCGTCCAGATCGCCGGATTCGGCCCGTCGGGCACGACCGAGATCTACTCCGGCGAGAGCCGCTTCGGCGTGCCTCACAAAATGAAGTGATTTCGCGGGGCGCGCGCCGCCGGCGGGCCGCTGGCGCCGTGCAGGCACCGCGAGCGCGTTCACGGAGCCGGCTGCTTTACGACGACGCCGTCTTTCATCACCATCACGACCCGACGCACCGCCGAAATGTCGACGGTCGGGTCGCCCTGCACCGCCACCAGGTCGGCGAGCAGGCCGCGACGGATGCGGCCGATGCGGTCGGACTGGCGCAGTATCTTCGCGTCCACCGCCGTGGCCGCGAGCAGCGCGTCCGCCGGCGCCATGCCGTCGCGCACCATCCACTCCAGCTCGCGCGCGTTGTCGCCATGGCGGAACACGCCGACGTCCGATCCGTTGCCGATCACGACGCCGGCCTTCAGCGCCAGCTGGAACGCCCGCGCGGCTGAGGCCATCCTGGGCGAGGCGGGCTCGCCCCGGTGGTAGTTGTCGAAGTACTCCGAATACGCCTCCGCCGCCGTCAATGTCGGCAGGTAGGCCACCGTCTTTTCCGCCATCAGGCGAAACGTCGGCTCGGTTCCCCCGTAACCGTGTTCGATCGAATCGACACCCGCGACGGCGGCCCTGCGCATGCCTTCATCCGACATCGCGTGGACCGCCACCGGCCGCCCCAGGTCGTGGGCCGCGTCGACGACCGCTTTGAGCTCTTCGACTGAAAAAGTCGGCCGCGCCTCACCGGCCGGCCCCACGGAATAGTCCCCATAGACCTTGATCCAGTCCGCCCCGTCCGCGGCCTGTTCGCGCACGGCCCGGACCAGGTCGGCGGCGCCGGAGGCTTCCTGCGCGCCCTGCGGCAGGTGGCGGTCAAAGTTGTACTCGCGCCGCGCGGGACCGTACGCACCCACTGCCACGATGGCGCGCGTCACGACCCACAGCCGCGGGCCGGGCACGATTGCGTCGTTGATCGCCTTCTTGATCACCACATCCGACGCGCCGGCGCCCTCGGTACCCAGGTCGCGCAGCGCGGTGAACCCCGCAAACAGGGTGTCGCGTGCGTGGTTGGTGGCCCGCACGATCCGATAGCCGGTCGACTCCTTCAGGACCTGGTCGTCCCACAGCGCCTCGTTGTACGGATGCAGGAACAGGTGCGAATGCGCATCGATCAGTCCGGGCAGCAGCGTCGCTCCCGGCAGATCGATGGCGCGCGCCGAGGGCGGCACGGCGACCGAGGCCGAAGGACCGGCCTCCAGGATGCGGTTGCCCTCGACCACGACCACCCAGCCCGGATGGGCCTGGCGGTCTTCGGCGGTGAAGACACGGTCCGCGCGCAGCACGATGGGTTCGGCCCGTGCGGGGCCTGCCGCGCACAGGAGCAACCAGAGATAACCGGCGGACAAGAGCGGCTTCATCATTGGGCGGCCTCGCGGGGCGATCGGCGTGTCACATATCGCTCCCCTTAGCAATTTACACGCGAAAATCAGCGCGATCCGCGCGCTGCCGGCGATCACGCAAAGCCCGCAACCGTCCCCGCGAACATCGCCAGCCCGAGCCAGTGGTTGTGCAGGAACGCGCGAAAGCAGGCCTCGCGCTGGCGCTGGCGTATCAGCGCGACGTGATAGACGGCGCACCCGGCTGCCACGATCCATCCGGCGGCGAAGCCCGGCCCCAAGCCCTCGCCCCAGGCCAGCAGCGCCATCTCCGCCAGATACACCGCGTAGCACACGGCGACCATCGCCACATCGGCGCGCCCGAACAGGATCGCCGACGAATGCAGGCCCAGCCGCACGTCATCGTCGCGGTCGACCATCGCATACTCGGTGTCGTACGCGATCACCCAGAAGAAATTCGCCGCCACCATCCACAGAGCCACCGCCGGCAGCCGCCCCTGCACCGCGCAGAAGGCCACCGGAATGCCGAACGAAAACGCGATGCCGAGCATCGCCTGAGGCAACGCGAAGAAGCGCTTGAAGTACGGGTAGCACGCGGCCGCCAGCACCGCAGCGAGCGCGGCCAGCCGCGCGGCCCCGTTCAGCCAGATCAGCAGGGACGCGGCGGCCGCCGCCAGCACCGCGGCCACCGCGAGCGCCTCGCCGGACGAAACCTGCCCCGTGGCGACGACCCGCCGAGCCGTGCGCTTCACGTGCGCATCGAAACGGCGATCGGCCACGTCGTTGATCGCGCAGCCGGCCGACCGCATCAGCCAGGTGCCGGCCACGAAGATCGCCAGCAGCTTCAAGCCCGGCCAGCCCCGCGCGGCAAACCACAGCGCCGTGAGCGTCGGCCACAGCAGCAGCAGCACGCCGACCGGACGGTCGATCCGGGTGAGCTGGCCGTACAGCCGCAGCCGCTCGCGCCAGCCGGTGGGGGCCGCCTCGACCGTGTCCATGCCGCCGGGCCTCGCTCCTAGGCCGCCTGTACTGGCGCGTCGAGTTTCTCGACGCCTTCCAGCGGGCAGTCCAGCATGGCCCGCCGCAGCGACTCGACCGCCGCGGTCCGCGTGAACGAGCGCCGCCATGCCAGCACCACGCGCCGGTTCGGCGGCGGATTGCGAAACGGCAGGTAGGCGACCAGCGACTGGCGCGACACCCGCGCCGGCATGGCGGTGCGCGGCATCACGGTGATGCCGATTCCAGTGGCCACCATCTGGCGGATCGTTTCCAGCGAAGAGCCCTCGAATGTCTTCTGCATGCCAGCGGCCAACTCCGAATCGCGTGACAGCTCGGGACACACGTCCAGCACCTGGTCCCGGAAGCAGTGTCCGCTGCCCAGCAGCAGCATCGTCTCATCCTGCAGCTCGGAGCTGGCGATGTTGCGCCGGCGGGTCCATGCGTGCTTGCGCGGCACCGCGACCACGAACGGCTCGTCGTAGACCGGCTGCACCCACAGGCCCGACGGCGGCAGCGGAAGCGCCAGGATTGCTACGTCGATCTCGCCGTTGCGCACCAGCTCGAGCAGCTTCAGCGTGAAATTCTCGCTCAGCAGCAGCTGCATTTGCGGGGCCTTGCGCTGAAGCTGCCGGATCAGCGCGGGAAGAAGGTACGGCCCGATCGTGTAAATGGTCCCGACCCGCAGCGGCGCCCCCAGCGGATCGCGCCCCTGGCGCGCGATTTCGCGCACGGCCGAGGCCTCGTCCAGCACCCGCTTGGCCTGCCCCACGATACGCTCGCCGATATCGGTGAGGGCGATCTGCGAGGAGCGCCGCTCGAACAGCTGCACGCCCAGCTCCTCCTCGAGCTTGCGGATCGCCACCGACAGCGTCGGCTGGCTCACGTGGCAGGACTCGGCAGCGCGCCCGAAATGCCGCTCGCGCGCCACCGCGACCACGTACCGCAGCTCGGTCAGGGTCACGACCGGCGCCTCGCTGTCGCACGCACCCTCACCCCCTCCCCTCTCCCGCTGCGCGGGCGAGGGGCGATACAGCTCGCCGTTGGAACCACTGCCGAACTGCTGCGATGGATCCCACCGCCCGCAAGCAGCCGTTCACATCGGCTGGGGGTGAGGGCTCTACGCATCCAGGAATTCGCTCGCCTGCGGCAGCCAGCGCTGGACGTGGCGCCGCGCGGCCTGCGGATCGCGCAGCAGCAGTTCGGCGGCAACCTGCCGAACGCGCTCCAGCAGCGCCTGGTCGCGTTCCAGGTCCGCGAACCGCAGCAGCGGCAAGCCCCACTGGCGCGCGCCCAGGAACTCGCCCGGCCCCCGCAGCCTCAGATCCTGGCGCGCGATCTCGAATCCATCGTTCGAGTCGAACACGATTTTCAAGCGTTCGCGGGCCGCCTCGCTCAACGGCTCGTCATACAGCAGCACACAGGCGCCCCGCTGCGGGCCGCGGCCGATGCGCCCGCGCAGCTGGTGCAGCGTGGCCAGTCCGAACCGCTCGGCGTGCTCGATCACCATCAGGTTCGCATTGGGCACGTCGACCCCGACCTCCACCACGGTGGTTGCCACCAGCACGTCGATTTTGCCTTCGGCGAACGACTGCATGACCGCCGATCGCTCCTGCGCCGGCAGTGCCCCGTGCAGCAGCCCGACGCTGAGCTCCGGCAGGCTGGTGCGCGCATCCTCGTAGACCCGCGTCGCGGCGCTCGCCTCGGCGTTGTCGCCCTCCTCGATGACCGGGCACACCCAATACGCCTGCCGGCCCGCCGCCACCTCGATCCGGATCTTCTGCAGCACTTCGTCACGGCGCCGGCGCGCCACCAGCTTGGTGGCGACCGGCTGCCGCCCGGGCGGCAAGCGGTCGATCACCGAAACGTCCAGGTCCGCCAGATAGGTCATCGCCAGCGTGCGCGGGATCGGCGTGGCGCTGAGCATCAGAAGATGCGGAGCAAACGTCGGATCGCGCAGCGCCAGCCGCTGCGCCACGCCGAAGCGGTGCTGCTCGTCCACGATGGCAAGGCCCAGATTGGCGAATCGGACCTCGCGCTGCACCAGCGCGTGCGTGCCGATCGCCAGAGGCGCCCGACCCTGCTGCAGCGCCTGCAGGGCCGCGCGCCGTTCGGCCGCGCGCAGGCTTCCGGTCAACCACGCCGCCTCGATTCCCAGCGGCACCAGCCACTGCTCGATGCGCCGGAAGTGCTGCTCGGCCAGCAGCTCGGTCGGGGCCATCAGCGCGGCCTGCCAGCCCGACTCGATCGCGCGGGCCGCCGCCAGCGCCGCGATCACGGTCTTGCCGCTGCCCACATCGCCCTGGATCAGGCGGTTCATCGGGACCTGGCCCGCCAGGTCGCGCTCGACCTCGGCCCACACGCGTTGCTGGGCGGCCGTCAGCTCGAACGGCAGCGATTGCAGCAGCGCCCGCGGCAGTCCGGCGCGACCGGGGTCGGCTTGCACCGCGGGGGCCGCGCGCGTCTGGCGCCGTTGCCTGGCGATCCGCAGCGCCAGCTGCTGGGCCAGCAGTTCGTCGAACTTCAGCCGCTCCCAGACCGGGTGGCGCCGTTCCACCAGGGCCCGCACGTCGGTCTGTGGCGGTGGATGGTGAACGAACCGCAATGCGGCCGACAGCTCCGGCAGGTCCTGCTCGCTGCGCACCGCCGCCGGCAGCGTGTCGTGCAGCTCGATGGTGTCCAGCACCCGGTCGATCCGGCGCCGCAGCCAGGCCTGTGGCAAGCCGGCCGTCGAGGGATAGATCGGGGTGAGCGTATCGGGCAGCGCCGCCTCGCCAGCGGCTCGCAGCTGCGGGTGGACCATCTCGACGCCCATCCAGCCGCCGCGTACCAGCCCCATCGCCAGCACCTTGCGACCCACGGCCAGCAGCGCCTGGTGTGACGGGAAAAAATGCAACAACCGCACCATCAGTTCACCGCTGTCGTCGCGCAGCGTCGCCACCAGCTGCCTGCGACCCCGGTACACGATGCGGCAATCCTGGACCTCGGCCTCGACCTGGGCTTCTTCGCCGGGCGTCAGCTCGCCGATCGCGGTCAGCGTCGATTCGTCGCGGTATCGCTGCGGCACGTGCAGCAGCAAGTCCCAGTCGCGCGTCAACCCCAGCCGGGAAAGCAGCTGCGCCGGCCCGCCTTCGCCGCGGCGTGCGCCGCGGCTACGGCGGGTTCGCTCGTTTGTTCTCAGGGTCAGGTGGCTCGCGCTCAAAGCACCAGGATGGCTTCGACCTCGAACTGTGCGCCGCGCGGCAGGCTGGCCACACCGATCGTCGAGCGCGCCGGATAGGGCTTCGGCATCAACCCGGCCATGATGTCGTTGACCTGACCGAACTTGGACAGGTCGGTCAGGAACAGCGTCAGCTTGACCGCGTCGGCGAGCGACCCGCCCGCCGCCTGCGCCACCGCAGCCAGGTTCTTGAACGCCTGCCGCACCTGGGCACCGAAGTCCTCGCCCGCCAGCGCCTGGGTGGCCGGGTCCAGCCCGATCTGTCCCGACAGGAACACGACCAGTCCGGTTTTGACGGCCTGCGAGTACGGTCCGATCGCCGCCGGAGCGCTCGGCGTCGAAATGATCTGCTTGTTCATCGTGGATCCTCCCTTGGCCACCGCGGCGCCTGCCCGGTCCGTGCCGTTCGGGCACATTCTAGTGAGGTCGGATGTTGGTCCGCTTTACAGGTCCATTTTGGACGACCGTGCGGGGCTGAGGCCGGCATCATCCCCGGGGGTGGGCCCGCGTGCCCGCGATCGCCATCGAGGATTCCGAGTGAAGCTCACCGACCGATACGAACAGGCGGCCGTCTCGAAGATCGCCAAAGCCAAGGCCAGCCAGCCGCGGCTGCGCCTGGGCGAATTGCTGGTCGCGCAGGGCGTGCTGACGCCGGCGCAGCTGGAAACGGCACTGAACGAGCGCAAGCGCAGCGGGCGCCGGCTCGGCCGGATCCTGGTCGAGGACGGAATCGCCACCGAGCAGGCCATCGCCCAGGCCCTCGCGGTGCAATTGCACGTGCCGTACGTTGAACTGAGCCTGCAGGCCATCTCGCCGCCGGTCAGCCGCCTGCTCACCGAGGCGCAGGCCAGGCGCTACCGCGCCCTTCCGATCGACGAGGCCGGCTCCGCGATCCGGGTCGGAATGGCCGACCCTCTGGACTACCAGTCCTACGACGAGATCCAGCGGCTGCTGGGGCGCGATCTGGACCTGGTGGTAGTGACCGAGTCGCGGCTGGACGCAACGCTGGACAAGCTGCATTCGCGCAGCGACGAGATCTCGGGCCTGGCCCGCGAGCTCGAGCTGGAGATGCAGGTCGATACCGCTGCGCCCGAGCAGTTCCCACAGGGCGCAGCGCCGGACGAGGCGCCGGTGGCCAAGCTGCTGCAATCGCTGTTCGACGATGCGGTGCGGTCGCGGGCCTCCGACATCCATATAGAGCCGCAGGAACGCAAGCTGCAGATCCGGTTCCGGATCGACGGCGCGCTGGTCCTGCACACCGAGGCCGAAAGCCGCATCGCCCCGGCCGTGGTGCAGCGCCTGAAGCTGTCGGCCGGACTGGACATCGCCGAGCGGCGGCTGCCGCAGGACGGCCGCTTCGTCGCGCGCGTGCGCGGCAACGCGCTGGACATGCGCATCTCGACCATGCCCACGCAGTACGGCGAATCGGCCGTGCTGCGGCTGCTGCCCCACAACGGCGGCCTGCTCGAGCTGGACCGTCTCGGCATGCCCGCTGCGGTATTGGCCAAGGTGCGCCATTTCATCACGCTGGCGCACGGCATGCTGCTGGTCACCGGCCCCACCGGCTCGGGCAAGACCACCACGCTGTACGGCGCGCTGGCGCAAATGAACTCGCCCGACGCCAAGATCATCACCGTCGAAGACCCGGTCGAATACCGGCTGCCCGGAATCACACAGGTCCAGGTGAACGAAAAAATCGGTCTCGGATTCGCCACCGTGCTGCGTTCGACGCTGCGGCAGGATCCGGACATCGTGCTGGTGGGCGAGATGCGCGACAAGGACACGGTCGAGACCGGACTGCGCGCGGCGATGACGGGGCACATGGTGCTGTCGACGCTGCACACCAACGATGCGGCGTCCACGCCGATGCGGCTGCTCGACATGGGCGCGCCGCGCTACCTGGTTGCGACCTCGCTGCGCCTGGTGCTGGCGCAGCGGCTGGTGCGGGCCGTGTGCCTGCAGTGCGCACGCCCGTACGAGCCCACGGCGCAGGAGGCCGCATTCCTGCAGACATTCGGCGGCGCCGCCGACGGCCTGGCCAAGGGCGCCGGCTGCCAGCATTGCAACGGCTCCGGTTACCTGGGACGCCTGGGCGCCTACGAGCTGCTCGACATGAGCCGGCGCGTGATCGCGGCCCTGAACAGCGGCGACACCCAGGCTTACCTGGATGCCGCGCAGCGCGAGGTTGGCAGCTTTTCGCTGGCGCACCACGCGTGCGAGCTGGTGCGGGCCGGCCGCACCACGGTTCAAGAGGCGATGCGCCTGATCGGCCGCTCGCACGAATGAAGCAGGCCAGCTGACAAGGAGGCGCGATCATGCCGCTGTTCGCCTACGTCGCGCGCGACGCCAAAGGAATCCGGATCGAGGGGCGCCTGGAGGCCGCGACAGCCGCGTCGCTGGCCGACACGCTGGCCGCGCAGGGGGCGCTGCTGGTGCGCGCCGACCTTTGCACGCAGGGCGACGAAGGCATCGGCGCGTTTTTCGACCGCCAGTTCGGCTCGCGCATCGTGGTCGATGACCTGATGCTGTTCTGCCGCCAGCTGGCCACGCTGCTGAAGGCCGGCGTGCCGCTGCTGCGCTCCCTGCAGGGTCTGTACGAGTCGGCCGGCAAGGCGAGCCTGGCCCAGCTGCTGGAGCGGCTGCGCCAGCAACTCGAGTCCGGCCGCCAGCTGTCGGCGGCGATGCAGCGCGAGGAGCGCGTTTTCTCCCCCTACATGATCAGCATGGTCCGCGTCGGCGAGGTGACCGGGCGCCTGTCCGAGGTGTTCATGGGGCTGCATGCACAGCTCAGCTTCGAACGCGAAAGCCGCGAGCAGGTGCGCTCGGCGCTGCGCTATCCGCTGTTCGTGCTGTGCGCCGCCGTGGTGGCGCTGGTGGCGCTGAACATCTTCGTGATTCCGGCCTTCGCCAAGGTCTACAAGGGACTGAACACCGAGCTGCCCATCATCACGCAGATCCTGATCGCGTTCTCCGATCTCATGGTGCATTCCTGGCCGCTGCTGCTGGGGCTGCTGGTGGCGGCGGCGGCCGGCGTGGCCTGGGGGCTGCGCACCGAGGCCGGGCGCCGGCTGCGGGACGGGCTGCTGCTGCAGCTGCCGATCTTCGGGTCGCTGGTGCGCAAAGGGGCGCTGGCCCGATTCACCAAGAGCTTCGGCCTGGCGCTGGAATCCGGCGTCGCGGTGGTCGATGCGCTGCAGGTCGCGCTGGAAACCACCGGCAACCTGGTTCTGTCCGAACGGATCGGCCAGATCCGCGCCTCGGCCGAACGCGGCGAGACGCTGGCCAAGGCGGCGCGCGCCACCGGCGTTTTCACGCCGACGATGCTGCAGATGATCGCGGTGGGCGAGGAGACCGGCGCCCTGGGCGAAATGATGAACGAGGTGGCCGACTACTATCAGAAGGAGGTCGAGTACTCGGTGCGGGGTCTGGCCGCCCAGATCGAGCCGATCATGATCGTGCTGATGGGCTGCATGGTGCTGGTGGTGGCCCTGGGCGTGTTCCTGCCGATGTGGGACCTGTCGCGCGCGGTGATCCACCACCACTAGTCCGCGCTCTTAAGAAAAAGCAAGTCGATCGGCCACGGCGGTTGGAATTTGCGCTTCAAATTTTGGTTATGGGGCCAAAGTTTGGTGCGGCAATGCCGACAACAAGATTAAGACCGTCGATCCCGAACGGAGAGGACAAATCATGGGCACTGACGCAACATCCCGCGACCAGCGGGGCTTCACGCTGGTCGAGCTGATCATCGTGATCCTGATCATCGGGATCCTGTCGGCGCTGGCTCTGCCGCGCTTCATCAACATGGGCTCCGACGCCCGCACGGCCAAGGTCCAGTCGATCACCGGCGCGGTGCGCTCGGCCGCCCAGGTGACGCGCGCCGCGGCGCTGATACGTGGCCAGACCGGTGCCACCGGCAGCGTCGTGGTCGACGGCGTGACGATCGCGACCGTGTACGGATATCCGGCGGCGCTGTTGGCCGGCAACGGCGCCACGGGCATCGTCGATGCGGCCGGGCTCGACACCTCGGCAGGCAATAACGACGCCGTCGCCCTGTCGGGCGGCGGCACCTCCGCGCTGGTGATCGCGGTCAACGGCGCACCCACGCCCGCAACTTGCTCGGTGTCCTACACCGCGCCGACGGCTGACGGCGCCACTCCCGTCATCGTGCAGACCCTCACCGGGTGCTAAAGCGTCCGGATAGCGCACATTCTTAAGTTTGATATGGACCGGGAACCGCGAGATTGAGTCCCACAAACATGTGAGCGATTTGGCCTGAAAACCGGCGCTTATCGAAGCCAAAGGTTAACGCTTTGTTGCCGAAAATCAGTCAGCGATAAACGCCGGGAAACGAAAGGGACATCGAATGAGTACCGCCGCTGCATCCCGCCATCAGCGGGGCTTTACCCTGGTCGAGCTGATCATCGTGATCCTGATCATCGGGATCCTGTCGGCACTGGCCCTGCCGCGCTTCATCAACATGGGCGCCGACGCCCGCACCGCCAAGGCGCAATCGATCATGGGCGCGGTCCGATCGGCCTCGCAGGTCGTGCGCGCCGCCGCGCTGGTGCGCGGCCAGACCGGCGCCACCGGCAGCGTCGTGGTCGACGGCGTCACGATCGCGACCGTGTACGGATATCCGGCCGGGCTGGCAGCGAGCAGCGGCGCCACCGGCATCGTCGATGCGGCCGGGCTGGACACGACCGGCAACAACAACGACGCCATCGCGCTGTCCGGCGGCGGCAGCTCGGCACTGGTGATCGCGGTCAACGGAGCCCCGACGCCGGCCAATTGCTCGGTGTCCTATACCCAGGCGGCCGCCGCCAACTCCAGTCCGACGGTCGCGCTGACCACGACTGGGTGCTGATCCAGCCAGGGAGCCGACGGGAGCGCTGCTGCCGTCCGATCCCCCGGCGTTTCCGGCAAGCGGCGCCTTCCGCAGGGAGTGCGCCGCTTTTTGCTTCCATGACTTCGACCCGCTCCTTTCCCTCAGCACCCTGCGCCGGTTTCACGACGCTGGAGCTGATCATCGTGATCCTGATCGCCGGGATCCTGTCGTTCATGGCGGTCGGCCATCTGAACGACACGGGCGAAGTCAACGGCCACGGGTTTGCCGAGCAGATCGCCAGCACGCTGCGCTTCGCACAGGAAGCGGCCGTGGCCCAGCGCCGGCTGATGTACGTGAACGTGAACGCGGGCTCCGGCCTGGTCAATGCCTGTCTTGATTCTTCCAACGCGTGCGCGCAGCCACTCACCGCCCCCGGCGGCGGAAGCCTCGCAGTGCAGGCCCCCGCGGGCCTGGCACTGACCACCAGCACGGCGCAGTTTTCGTTCGACGCACTGGGGCGGCCCTCGGCCGCCACGCAGATACAGATCCATGTCACCGCCGCGGACGGGCAGCAGTTCAACGTGACGGTCGAACCGGACTCCGGATATGTGCGCCGCTCCTAGCCGAAGCGGCCCGGTCCGCCCAAAGCGCGCCCGCGGCACCACGCTGGTGGAAGTGATCATTTTTATCCTGATCGTGTCGATCGCGGTGATTGCGGTCGTCAGCGCGCTCGGCGTGGCCGTGCGCGCGTCGTCCGATCCGCTGATCCAGCGCCAGACGCTGGCCGTGGCCGAGTCGCTGATCCAGGAAATCGACAACCAGCCGTACCACCAGAAAGATCCGTACAACCCGACCGGGCCCGACGATGCGATCGGTCCCGAACCGGGCGAAACGCGCGCCGGCTCCCCGCTGCCGTTCGACAATCCGAACGACTACTCCGGCTATTCGGAGACCGGGATCGTCGCGCCCGACGGCACGTCGGTCGCGGGGCTGGGGTCATACTCGGCCAGCGTGACCGCCGCCCAGCAAGCGATGGGCAACGTGCCGGCCAGCGACGGCCTGCTCGTGGTGGTGACCGCCACCGGCCCGGACGGACAAGCCATCGCGCTGACCACCTTTCGGGCCCGGTACCAGCCATGAACGGGCCCCGCACCCATCGATCGGGACAGCTTGGCTTTTCTCTGGTCGAGCTGATCGTCGTGATCATGATCATAGGCATCCTGTCGGCCTCAGTCGGCACCTTCATCGCCAGTCCAGTGCGCTCGTACTTCGAAACCATCGACCGGGCCACGCTGACGGACGCCGGCAACGGGGTCATACGGCGCATCACGCGCGAGTTGCAGTCCGCAGTGCCGAATTCGGCCCGCATCACGTCCAGCGGCGGCAGCACGTTCCTGGAGTACGTGCCGATCGTCGACTCCGGCCGCTACCGCTATGCGGTCAGCAACGGCAACGACCCGACCGGAACCGATCCGCTGGTCGTCACCGACGCAACTGACAGCTCATTTCAGGTTCTAGGCCCGACCGTCAACATCCCGGCCGGCTCACAGCTGGTGGTGCTGAACCTGGGCATGGGAAATTCGAACCTGTATTCAGGCACCAACCTGCGCACGGTCACCAGCATCGGTGCGGCCTTGCAAACGATCACCTTCACGCCGACCACGGTCTGGCCCGGCGATTCGCCCGGCTATCGCTTCAGCATCGTCAATGGGGCCGTGACCTACGCGTGCACGCCGAACGCCGGCGGAACCGGGACCCTGACTCGCTACTCGGGCTACGCCATCCAGGCAAGTCAGCCCTCGTCGGTATCGGCCGCCCCGCTGTCAACCGCGACCAGCAGCCTGGCGCTGGCCGACGTGACCAGCTGCAGCTTTACCGCGGGCCCGGCGTCGGTGGACCTGAACGCGGTGCAGATCTCGCTGCAACTGACCGACAGCAACGGCGAGACGGTGACGCTTTATTCGCAGGCGCACACGCCGAACAGCCCATGAACGGCCAAGTCCTCCGTCCCGTGCTTTACCGCGGCCAACACGGTTTCGCCTTCATCGCAGCCCTGTTCCTGCTGGTGGTGCTGGGCGCGTTCGTCGCTTTTGCGACATCGATCTCGATGAACGCCCAGACCAGCGGCGCCATTTCCGTACAGGGCGTCAGGGCCTATGAAGCAGCACGCGCCGGAATCGAATGGGCGACTTACCAGATCCTGGATCCGCGCCAGGCGATCAACGGAACCGTCACGACGCCGCCGGCATGCTTTGCTTCGCCCTCCACCCCGACGCTGCCCGGAGACCTGGCCCGGTTTTCGCTGACGGTCAGCTGCACCCGCTATCCGGCCAATGGCGCAAGTCCGAACTACTACGAGGAAGGCAGCCTGCGCACCGTGGTGTACGAGGTGACGGCGACCGCCACCCAGGGCACGCCCGGCGCGGCTGACTACGTCGAGCGTCAGCTCGACGCGCGAATCGAACAATGCAAGAACCCGAACGGCTCTTCGCCCGCTTATTCATGCTGAGCTCAACCACCCGAAGGCCCCGAATGCTGACCCGGACACCGACCGTCAGCACTTTGCCTCGAGCCCACATGCCGACGTTTGCGGCGTGGATCGCCGGGGCGCTGATCGCGGCCGTGATGCTGGTGTTGCCGGATGACGCCTGCGCCCAGGCCAGCCTGTCCTCGACCTCGAGCCAGACGTTCACGGTCGGGCAGGCGTCGACGGCAGCCAGCACCATGACGGTGAACGACGATAGTCCTCCGACGATCACGGCCGCCAACGACCTGCGCATCCGCATCCCGGCAGGGTTCAACATGACGTGGGACACGACGGTCACCACGGTCACGCTGTCGGGCACCGCATCTGGCAAGGTCAGCACCACGCTCAACGCCTATGAGGACAGCGGCCGGACGCTGGTGTTGGACGTGACGGCGGATTTCGCGGCGAACGACACGCTGACGATCTCGGGGCTGAAATTCACCAACTTCACCGCACCCTCGGCCAGCAACAACCTGCAGCTGGTGGTGGCCGGCGCAGGGGGCGCGACGGTGGATACGGACTTTCATACCAAGACAGTCCAGGTGCCGACGCCGACCCTGTCCTCGGCAAGCAGCCAGGTCTTCACCGTCGGGGAAGCGTCGACGGCGGCCAGCAGCATGACGGTGACCGACGATCCCAACATACCGTCGATCACGGCCGCCAATGGCCTGCGCATCCGCATCCCGGCGGGGTTCAACATGACGTGGGACACGACGGTCACCACGGTGACGCTGACGGGCACGGCGTCCGGCAAGGTCAGCACCACGCTCGGTGCCTACGAGGACAGCGGCCAGACGCTGGTGTTGAACGTCACGTCCAACTTCACGGCGGGGCAGACGCTGACGATCTCGGGGCCGAAATTCACCAACTTCACCGCGCCCTCGGCCAGCAACAGCCTGCAGGTGGTCGTGGCCGGCGCGGAGGGTGCGACAGCCAACACGGACAACAGGACCAAAACGATCCAGGTGCCGACGCCGACCCTGTCCTCGTCGGCGAGCCAGCTCTTTACCGTCGGTCAGGGGTCGACGGCGGCCAGCAACATGACCGTGACCGACGATCCCAACATACCGTCGATCACGGCCGCCAATGGCCTGCGCATCCGGATCCCGGCGGGGTTCAACATGACGTGGGACACGACGGTCACCACGGTAACGCTGACGGGCACGGCGTCCGGCAAAGTCAGCACCACGCTCGGTGCCTACGAGAACGGCGGCCAGACGCTGGTGTTGAACGTCACGTCCAACTTCACGGCGGGGCAGACGCTGACGATCTCGGGGCCGAAATTCACCAACTTCACCGCGGCCTCGGCCAGCAACAACCTGCAGGTGGTCGTGGCCGGCGCGGGGGGCGCGACCGCCAACACGGACAACAGGACCAAAACGATCCAGGTGCCGACGCCGACCCTGTCCTCGGCGGCGAGCCAGACCTTCGTGGTCGGACAGGCGTCGACGGCGGCGAGCAACATGACCGTGACCGACGATCCCAACGTGCCGGCGATCACGGTCGCCAATGGCCTGCGCATCCGCATTCCGGCCGGGTTCCCCATGACCTGGGACACGACCGTCACGACGGTGACGCTGTCGGGCACCGCCTCGGCAAAGGTCAGCACCACGCTGGGCGCCTACGAGGACAGCGGCCAGACGCTGGTGCTGAACGTGACATCGAACTTCGCAGCGGGGCAGACGCTGACGATCTCGGGCCCGAAGCTCACCAGCTTCACCGCGACCGGGTTCACCAACCTGCAGCTGGTGACGGCCGGAGCCGGGGGGGCGACGGCAAACACTGACAACCGCTGGAAAACGATCGGGCAGTCCACCCTGTCCTCATCGGCGAACCAGACGTTCGTGGTGGGGCAGGCGGCGACGGCCGCGAGCAACATGACGGTGCAGGAAGACGGCAACGTCACGACGATCACGTCCGCGCAAGGCCTGCGGATCCGCATTCCGGCGGGTTTCAACATGACCTGGGACACGACGGTGACGACAGTGACCCTGTCGGGATCGGCGTCGGGCCGGGTCAGCACCACGCTCGGGGCCTACGAGGACGGCGGCCAGACGTTGGTATTGACTGTGACGTCCAATTTCCAGACCGACGATACGCTGACCATCTCGGGCTTGAGATTCGCCAATTTCACCGCGGTTTCGGCGGCCAACAACCTGCAGTTGGTGGTCTCGGGTGCCGGGGGCGCGACCGAGAGTACCGACAACAAGACCAAAACGATCGGCGGCATCAAACTCTATTTCCACGACGCAGCGACGCCGGATCTCGGAACCCTGCCGGGCGCGACGACCCTGAGTGCAACCACGCCCAACGTCACGGCCGCGACCGCGGGAACCAATCGCGACATGAACCAGACGATCGGCGCGGCGCAGGCCAGTTCCGCGTTGACGGTCCTCGGCCAGACCACACTGCAGAAAAATTGGTTCAGGCGTTTTCTCTCGAGGCCGCTCGCGGCACAGACCCTGCCGACCGGTACCTGGTCCATTCAAGGCGGTGCATCCGAATCAAGCAGCAATGCCAACATGCTCCCATGGGGCACGGTGCTCAAGGTCTGGCGACCGTCGACGGGCACCGTCGTGGCAACTCTTCTGGACAATCCCACGCTGGGGACGGTGAAGCCGAACACCAGTGAAACGAATATTTCCTCAACAACCGGCTCGATCAGCGGTGTGGCCGTCAACGATGGCGACATTCTCGTGGTGGAACTGTGGGCGCAAAACACCCAAAGCAACTCCAACCCCCACACCAACACCATCTTTTACGACGGCACGACTGAAGGCTCCACGTCCTCGAATGCCGCGTTCCTGCAGGCGCCGGCGGGGATTAACTTCTATCGAGGCACGATCCAGTACGACTACCGGCTGTTCAACAATGCGAATTCCACCGACGTGGGGACCGCACTGGCCGCCCAGGACACGCCGGCCACCCTGGCCTCGACCGGCGCCGCCTTCCGGCTGCGTATGCTGCTGCACGTCTCCGACGTCAATCTGGGCGCGAGCGGCCAGGCCTTCAAGCTGCAGTTCGCAGGCATGGGCGCCGGCACCTGCGCGGCGCCCAGCGGGGGCACTCCGGCGACCTACACCGACGTGACGGCCTCCACTGCGATCGCCTACAACGACAATCCGGCTCCGGCCAACGGCGCGGCCCTGACCGCCGATGCCAACGACCCCACCCACAGCGGCGATACCGTGGTGGACCAGACTTACAGCGAGTCGAACAACGTCACCAATCCGACGGCCATTAATGCCGGCCAGGACGGCGAGTGGGACTTCTCGTTGATCGACAACGGCGCAAGCGCCAGCACGACTTACTGCCTGCGCGCGGTAAAAAGCACCGGAACGGCGCTCGACAGCTACAGCTACTACCCCCAGATCACCACCGCCGCCGGCGGCGGCGGTGGCGGTGCCGGCAGCTTCAACGCCTTCGAAACGGCCACGGCGGCGGGCGCGGTCGCGGGCAGAATCTTCACCAAGCTGGCCGGCACCGCGTTCAGCCTCGACGTGGTGGCGATCAGCGCCGGCGCGCAGTTGAATTCGTTCAGCAACAACGTCCAGCTGCAGCTGCTCGCGAATACCGGCACCGCCGGCACCGGCTATGGGTCGGACAATTGTCCGACCTCCAATTCGGTGGTCGGAACGGTCAGCTCGGCGGCCATCACCGGCGGGCGCTCGACCGTCAGCTTCTCCGCGGTCGCCAACGCCTATCGAGACGTGCGGGTGCGCATTTCCTACCCGACCTCCTCGCCGACCGTGTCGACCTGTTCGACCGACAGCTTCGCGATCCGCCCGACCGGATTTTCGAGCCTCACTTCCTCCATGACCAACGGCGGGTCGAGCGGCACGCCGAAAGCCAAGGCAGGCGACGCGTTCACCCTCACTGCGGTGGCGGGCGCCGGGTACGACGGCACACCCTCGATCAATGCGTCTCTGGTGACGGCGCAGGCCGGCGCGGTGCAGGTCGGCGCGATCGGTGGCTCGTTTGCCGCAGCGGCGAGCGGATCCGGTACCTCCACGGGCAGTGCGTTCACCTATAGCGAGGTCGGCAACTTCACCCTTGGCGTCGACGCCGTGTTCGACTCGGGATTCACCTCGATTGATCCGGCCGGCACCGACTGCACCAACGACTTTTCCAATTCACTGGTCGGCGGCAAGTATGGCTGCAGCTTCGGAAACACGGGCGCCGCCGGACCGTTCGGGCGATTCACTCCCGATCATTTCGACGTTTCGATGAATACGCCGGCGTTTGGCACGGCCTGCAGCGGCTTCACTTACGTCGGGCAAAACTTCAGCTACACGACGGTTCCCGTGCTGACGATGACCGCACGCAACTCGGCAGCGCTGGGCAACGCGACCACCCACAACTACATCGGGCCCAACGACGGCAGTTCCTGGTGGAAGATTACCGCCGCAAGCCTGACCGGCAAGGCCTACAGCCAGCTTCCCGCGAGCCCGGCGCTGACAGCCAGCCCGAGCTCGCCCGATCCGGTCATCGCGCCGGGCGGCAATGGCACCGGAACGCTCACATTCAATTCGGGCACGGGGTTCTCCTTTTCCCGCGGGTCTCCGGTAGCCTCGTTCAACGCCGAGTTGGCGCTGGCCATCAACGTGATCGACGCCGACGGCATCGCCTATGCCGGCAATCCGGCGCAATTCGGCGCGGCCAGCACCGGCAGCGGGATCGCGTTCAACTCGAGCAAGAACGTGCTCTTCGGAGAGCTGGCCGTGGGCAGCGGCGCCGGGCTGACATCCCAGATCGTGCAAATCCCGGTGAAGGCGAACATCTGGAACGGCAGCGGTTGGGTGACTAACACCGCCGACACCTGCACCGGACCCGTTTTGGCCCAGGCCAGCATTGTGGTGGGCAATCAGGTGCAGAAACCCGGCACCGGCGGGACGTTTTCGACCTCGGTCCTCGCCTCGCCGAGCCTGGCCTCGACCTGGTCTCAAGGCAGCGGTTACATTTCCCTGTCGCCACCAAATGTCGGCGGTACCGCCCAGGTCGCCATCAACCTCGGATCGGGCGCCACCGACACCTCCTGCGCCGGCTGGTCGGTGACCTCCACCGGGGCCGCCCTGCCCTGGCTGCGCGGCCCCTGGTGCGGAAGCGGCTACACCAATGACCCGTCGTCGCTGGCGATCTTCGGCCTGGCGTCCTCGACAACCCCCTTCGTGTTCCTGAGGGAAAACCACTGATACCTCCGGTCCGCGGCGCCCTGGCCCGGCCGGACCGCCACAGCCTTTGACGGGCCTTTTTTCAGGCCCGTTTTGGGGGTCTTTTCCCGTCATGGCTCCGCTGCCGCCTGCCTAGCATGCAGGAAAGAGCAGCGGCGCGATAACGCGCCTTGATGCGGGGCTGGTCATGTTCGGAAGCGATTGGCTGTACGGGCTGCCGTGGCGCGCGCTCAGGCGTGCGCGCCGCGCGTCGGTCCAGGTCGGCCTGCACCGGTCCGCCACGCGGCTGGTCGCGGCGCGCGTACGGCTGGATGCGGATACCGGTTACAGCGTCGAGCAGCTCGAGATCGTCGAGAGCCAGCGAGACGAGCAGGCGGTCGCACAACTGCTTCAGCGCGGGATCCTGCGCGATGCCCACGTCATCCTGGTGCTCGGGGCCGAGCACTACAACACCTATCCGCTGCCCGCTCCGACGGTGCCGCAAACCGAACTGCGCGAGGCGCTGCGCTGGAAGCTGCGCGAGATGCTGTCGTATTCGCCCGAAGATGCCGTGATCGACTTCGTGCACCTTGCACCCGCAGCCGATTCGAGGGCCGCCGAGAGCCTGCTGGCCGTGGCGGCATTGCGCCGCTCGGTGGTGCAGGCCACGGCGCCGTTCCTGGAGGCGGGAATCGACCTGCAGGCGGTCGACATCGCCGAGATGGCCCAGCGCAACGTGCTGGTCCGGCTGCCCGGGGCCGAAGCGGGCAGCGCGCTGCTGGGCATCGAGGAGTCCTCCGCGCTGCTGACCGTGGTGCACCAGGGCGCGCTGTGTCTTACGCGCCGGATCCAGATTCCGCGCTCGCTGAACGTTGATGACGACGATCCGGAGCACGTGGCCGCGCGGATCGCCACCCAGGTGCAGCGCTCGCTCGAGGTGGTCGAGCGTCAATCGGGCCTGCCGCCGATCCGCACCGTGTGGATCGGGCCGCACCCGGACTGCGCGCTGATCGCGCGCTGCGCGGCCGAGCAGACCGGCCTGGATTGCCTGCAGTTGGATCTGCAGGCCGAATTTCGCTTTGCCACAACGGTGCGCGAGCTTGCACCCGAGCAGGCGCCGGCCGTGCTGATCGCGATCGGCGCCGCACTGCGCAACGAGGATGCGGCCGCGGCCGACCGGCTGGCCGCCAAACCGGCGGCCCTGTCCTGGCTGCCCAGGTTGAAGGCGGCGTAACGAGCCGGCCGAGCGCGCACATGCTTCGCAACAACATCAACCTGCTCGAGCGCGCCAAGCCCACGGGCCTGGCCTTGCCGGCATTGCGTCTTGCTTTGACGTTGTTCGTGGGTACTGCAGCGCTGGGCGGGCTCGCCTTCCTGGTGCAGGGCCACGCGCTGCGCACGGTCCGGCAGGATCTGGCGCGCGTGCACGCGCAGACCGAGCACCTGCAGCACGCGATCGTCGAGGTGCCCAGCCCGGACGTGGTGCTGGCCGACCGGCTGGCCACCGAGGAGCGCGAAGTGCAGGCGCTCGAAGCGGTCGCGCGTACGCTGTCTACCGGAGGCCTGTCGCACACGAGCGGGTTCGTAGGGCCGCTGCAGGCGTTCGGCCGCGCCACCACCGAGGGCGTCTGGCTCACCGGGTTGACCCTGGACAACCGCCACGGTTCGATGGTGGTCGAAGGACACGCGCTGGACGCCTCGCGCATACCGGCGTTGCTGCAGACGCTGCGGGCCGAACCTTACTTCGCGGGCACCGCGTTCGCGGCGATCGAGATGACGCCCGGGGTGCCCAACGGCCCGGCGCCGGCCGACCGCGCCTTGAAATTCAGGATATCGACTCCGACCGCCGACGCGGCAACGCGAGCGGCCGGCAGCGCAGCCGCCTCGATCAACCAGGGTCCGACGTCATGACGGGCGAGCGCCTGAACGCCTGGTGGGAACAGCGCAAGCCGCGCGAGCGCTTGCTGTTGATCCTGGCGGTGTTGTCGACCGTGGCGATGAGCGGCGACAGCCTGCTGCTCAAACCGGTGCGAATCCAGATCGCCGATTCCAGGCTGCGGCTGGGCGGCGCGCGTGCCGAACTCGACAAGCTGCAAAAGCTGGTCGAGGACCGCGACCGCGAGGGAAGCGAACGCCTGAAAGCGCGCCAGTCCGACCTGCAGGCGCGCCTGACGCTGGCCGAGGCCGAGATCCATCAGGCCCAGATCGATCTGGTGGCTCCCCAGGACATGGCGCGCCAGCTGTCGGCGATCCTGCAGAGATTTCCGCAGCTGCGCGTGGCCGGGATGATCTCAGAGGCCCCGGTTCCGGTCGACGAAAGCCCTGACCGCAACGGCAAGGTGCCGGTCAACGCCGAAGCGCGCCGCTCGATGCTGTACGAACACGGCCTCGAGCTGACGGTCGAGGGCCGCTACCTGGACCTGATCGCCTACCTGCAACAGCTCGAGCGCACGCCCTACAAGATCTACTGGCGCGAGCTCGAAATGAAAGTCGATGCGCAAGGGGTGCCGGTGACCCGGATCCGTTTCTTCACGCTGTCCAGGGGCCCCACATGGCTGACACTGTGATCGCGGCCCTGATCGCCCTTGCGGCCGCGGCCACGAGCGCCCCCGCGGCCGCCGCCGGCATGACCGATCCGACCGAGGCCCCGCCCGGGTACCGGGCCGTGCGCTCGGGCGAGGCCCAGTCCGCCGAGGCGCCCGCGCCGCCAGAATCGATCCGCCTGCAAATGATCGCGCGCAATGGCTCGGCGCGAATCGCCGTCGTCAACGGGCACCGGGTCCGCGCCGGAGAGGCCGTCACGCTGGACGGCAAGAGCGTGAAAGTGGCGGCGATCCGCGACGACTCGGTCGTGCTGGATCGGGATGGACAGCAGCAGATCTTGGAACTGATGCCGCGTGCCGCCACGAAGGCGGTGTGCGTGGCCCATTCGTCGGACCGGCCGGGGTGCCGGAACGACGCGCTCGGAGCGCGCCCATGAAACCCGAAGAGCACATCCCGTTGTACGGCCGCCTGGTACAAACGCCGGGTCGCGAAGACCGGGAAACGCCGCCGCGCTGGCCCTGGCTGATGCCGTGGCTGCTGGCGGCGGTCGCCGTGGGACTGACTCTGCTGCTGTCGGCCTGCGCCAGCTCGCAATCGGCCGACCGGCGCGGCGCCCTGCTGCCGGAAATCCGCGCCGATCTGGTCGAACAGTCAAAGCCCACCGCAGCGGCCGTGCCACCCGAGGTGTCGCGCGCGCTGCTGCCGCCGGCTGATCTGTCGGTCGGCAGGCTCCTGCCGAAAACCGAGCCGCGTTTCGATCTGAACGTGGTCGGGCTGCCGGTCTCTCAGGTGTTCGAAGCGCTGGCGCGCGACACGCGCTACTCGATCGTGGTCGATCCGGAGCTGAAGGCTTCGGTGACGGTCGGCCTGAAGGACGTGACGCTGATCGAGGCACTGGAGACGCTGCGCGAAATGTACGGATTCGAGTACCACGTGCAGGGAAGCCGCATCTTCGTTCAGCAGCCGGTGCTGCAGACCCGCGTATTTCAGGTCAACTACCCGGTGACGAGCCGCACCGGCCGCAGCGACGTGCGAGTGACCTCCGGCTCGATCTCGCAGGGCTCGAGCGCGGGCGTGCCGGGAACGCCGGGCGGCTCGGCGCCGCCGACGCCTCCGAGCTCGGGAGGCGGGGCCCAGACAACCCAGGAGTCGAGCCACATCACGACCCTGACCCGCAGCGAGGTGTGGAGCGAGATCGAATCCTCGCTCAGGCTGCTGATGACCGTCGATGCGACCCATCCGGATGGCCGGCAACTGATCGTGTCGCCGCAATCGGGTGTGGTCGTGGTGCGGGCGTATCCCCGTGAGATGCGCCAGGTCGAGACCTACCTGCGCGCCATGCAGGTGAACGTCGAACGTGAAGTGATGCTGGAGTCCAAGATCATCCAGGTCACGCTGACCGACGCCACCCAGGCGGGAGTCAACTGGTCCGCCTTCCACGCCGGCACGGGGGCGCGCGGATCGGCCGGCATGATCACGCCAGGGGCCACGCTGACTCCGGGCGGGCTGCTGACCGACGCGCTGCTCAGCGTGGCGCCGGGAACCAGCGTGTCGCAACCCACGCCCGGCGCCGGGCCGCTGTTCGGCCTGGCCTTTCAAACAAAGAGCTTCGCCGCTCTGATGGAGTTCCTGCAGACGCAAGGCGACGTGCAGGTGCTTTCCAGTCCGCGCATCGCGGCCATGAACAACCAGCAGGCGGTGCTGAAGGTCGGCACCGACGATTTCTTCGTCACCGGCATCACGACCAACATCTCTTCGTCCTCCACTGTCAACGGTTCGGCGGTGATCACGCCGACGATCACGGTGCAGCCGTTTTTCTCCGGCGTGGCGCTGGACGTGACCCCGCAGATCGACGACGACGGCAACATCATCCTGCACGTGCATCCGTCCGTCTCCTCGGTGGTCTCGCGCAGCCAGGACGTGAACCTGGGAACGCTGGGCAACTACACGCTGCCGCTGGCATCGAGCACGGTCTCGGAAACCGACACGTTGGTCCGGGTGAGCGACGGCAACATCGTCGCGATCGGCGGGCTGATGATCGCCAACCGGTCGGACACGCGCAGCGGGATTCCGGGAGCGGCCGACCTGCCCTGGCTGGGACGGCTGTTCAGCTCCAGCCAGCATTCCTTTACCAAGCAGGAGCTGGTGATCTTGATGAAACCCACGGTGGTGCAGTCGCAGGCCCAGCTCGATGCGCTGCGCGACGGCGCGCTGCAGCGGATGAGCGCCGCCGCCGAAGCCTCCAAACTGTAAAGGCGCCCCGATGTACTTCACCCATTTCGGACTGAATGCCACGCCTTTCGCGCTGACGCCTGACACCGCGTTCGCGTTTTCCTCGCGCGCCCAGCGCGAGGCGTTCGACACGCTGGTGCTGGCCGTCGACAGCGGCGAAGGTTTCATCAAGATCACGGGCGAAGTCGGCACCGGCAAGACCCTGCTGTGCCGGCGCTTTCTGGCCCACGCAGTGGGCCAGGCCGGGTACCGCACCGCCTACATTCCCAACCCGTGCCTGAGTCCGCGCACCCTGCTGCTGGCGATCGCGCGGGAGCTGAAGATCCGGATCGTCAACGTCAATTCCGACAGCGACGTGCTGGACACACTGAACCGTGCCCTGCTCCGGCTGGCCGCACGCGGCTCGCGCGTCGTGGTCTGCCTGGACGAGGCGCAGGCGATGCCGGTCGAGACGCTCGAGGCGCTGCGGCTGCTGTCGAACCTGGAAACTGAAAAGCACAAGCTGGTCCAGGTGGTGCTGTTCGGCCAGCCCGAGCTCGACCACAAGCTCGCGCGCAACGATCTGCGCCAGTTGCGCACCCGGATCGCGTTTCATTACGAGCTGAGCGCGCTGTCGAGCGCCGAAACCGAGGTCTACCTGGCGCATCGGCTGCGCGTCGCGGGCCACCGAGGCAGCGCGCTGTTCCCGGCCGACGTAGCGCGCGCGGTGCACACCTGCGCTCGGGGCGTTCCGCGCCTGATCAACATCATCGCCCACAAGTCGCTGCTGCTCGCCTATGGGCAGGGATGCGCGCGCGTCACGATGCGCCAGGCGCGCGCCGCCGCCAAGGACACGCCGCAGGCGCGTGGCCGGGGCCTGCTGGCGCTGCTGGCGTGGACGCGCCGGCTGCGCTTCAGGACCGGTTACTGATCGATCCCGATGCGAAGGTTCAACCGATGAGTGTCTTAAATACGATGTTGCGCGACCTGGAACGGCGCGGAGAGCGCCCGGCGCAGCCGTTGACCGCACCATCGCCGGCGTGGACCTCGCCTTCCGTCGGCGCGGCCACTGCGGTGCCGCAGACGCGGGCGCGCACGCGCACAGTCCGCCCCGCGCTGTGGCTGTCCGCGGCCGCGGCCGCGGCGCTGGCGTTCTGGCTGTGGCCGCGTCCCGCACCGGTGCCCGCCAAGCCGGACCAACACGCGGCCGGGCACGTCGTGGCCGCGCCGGTGCCGGCTGCCGAGCCGCCCGCCGGCGTGACCGCGCCAGCCGCGTTGCCGGCTGCCGAGCCGCCCGCCGGCGTGACCGCGCCAGCCGCGTTGCCGGCGCCTTCTGCGCAGCCGCTGCCGCCAGTGGCCAACGTGGCCAAGGTCGCACCGATCGCACCCGAGCCGCAGGCCGCACCCAGCGCGCAGCTGCCGCAGACCGCGCCGGCGCCAGCGTTGCAGCCCGCCGCGGCACAGCCGTCACGCCCTCACCCGGCAGCGGTCCGGCCTCACCCTGCTCCCGCCGCGCGGGATGCTGAACCGGCAGCCCCGGCGGTCGCGGCCGCAGCGCCTGCGGCGCCGTCCGTGGCGCAAAGCGCGAAGCAGTCGGAGCTGGCGCATGCGACGGACCTGATCGGGCGGGGACGAGCGAACGAAGCCGCTCAGCTGCTCGCCGAGGCGCTGGCCAGGCGCCCCGACTGGAACGAGGCGCGCGCAACGCTGGCCGCCCTGCAGGCCGAAAGCGGCGACCGCCGCCTGGCCATGGCGACGCTGCTCGACGGCGCAGCAATCGACCCGCGCCGCTTCGCACCCACGGCAGCGCAGCTGCAGGCGGAGCTGGGCGACCCGGCCGCTGCACTGCAGACGCTGGAGAAGGTTCCGCCCGATGCCCGCGACCTGGCCTACCACGCGCTGGCCGCGGCGGTGGCCCAACGCGCCGGCCGGCATCAGCTCGCGGTGGTCGAATACGGAGCAGCGCTGAGGTTTGCGCCCACGGATGCGGTGGCATGGGTGGGGATTGGCATATCGTTGCAGGCGCTCGGGCGCGACGCCGAAGCGCTCGCCGCCTACCGCGGCGCCACCCGAGAAATGCTCAGCGCCGAATTGCGCGGCTTCGTGGACTCGCGGATCCGCGCGTTGCAGGTGACCGTAGCGCCGCCCGCGCCATAGCGGCCGGCCGCGTCAGCGCCCGTTCGCGGCCAGAAACGCGTTCAGCTCGGGCAACGGCATCGGGCGACCGAACAGGTAGCCCTGCGCCTGCGAGCATCCGGCACGCCGCGCCAGCTCGAACTGCTCCTCGGTCTCCACGCCTTCGGCCACGACGCGCGCGCCGAAATGGCGGCCCAGCGTGGTGATGGCCCGCAGGATCGCCATCGATGCGGTGTCCTCGGCCAGGCTGCGGACGAAGCTGCCTTCGATATTGAGCGCGTCGGCGAAGCAATCGCGCAGCAAGGTCAGGCTGCAGGCGCCGGTTCCGAACTGGTCGAGCGCGACGCCCACGCCCGATTCACGCAGGCGCGCGAGCCGGCCGATGGCGGCCTCGATCTCGGCCGGCTGCCGGCCCAGGCTCGATTCGGTCACCTCGATCTGAAGCCGGCGCGGCGACAGAGCGGTTTTGTCCAGGATCCTGGCCACGACGGTGTTCACATCGGAGCCGCGAAACTCGCGCGCCGACAGATTCACCGACAAGCCGATCTCGCGCGGCCAGTCGGCTGCAGCGGCGCACGACTGCGCCAGCACCGCCTCGCCGATCGGAACGATCAGGCCGCTTTCCTCCGCCAGATCGACGAACTGGCCGGCCGGCAGCAGGCCGAAGCACGGGTGCAGCCAGCGCACCAGGGCCTCGACTCCGACCACGCGCCGGGACCGCACGCTCACGCGCGGCTGGTAATGCACCAGGAATTCGTTCGCCTGCAGCGCGTAGCGCAGATCCGCCTGCAACTGCAGGCGCCGCGACTCGCGCTGCGCAGCGATCGGGTCGAAGAACTGATAAAAGCGCGTCGAGGTCTCGCGCGCGAACTGCAGCGCGTTGAGCGCGCGCTGCATCAGCGCATCGGCGTCGGTGCCGTCGGCCGGACACACGGCCACCCCCATCGTGGCGCTGACGCGGAATTCCTGCCCATCGATGCGCAGCGGCGCATCGATCAGGTCGATCAGCTTGCGCGCGACCGGAGTGGCATCGTTCGAGGCGCGCAGGTGCGTGAGCACCACCCCGAACTCGGCATCGCCGATCCGTCCCACCAGGTCGCAGCCCCGCACCGCCAGGCGCAGACGCTCGCCGATCAGCCGGGCCGCGTGGTCGGCCGCGCGAAATCCCATCGAGCCGCGCAGCGCAACGAGCTGGTCGACGCCCACCAGCAGCACGGCAGCCGGCTCGGCGGCGCCCTGATGCTCGATCGCTGCGCGCGCCAGCTGCTCCTCGAACAGCCGCCGGTTCGGCAATCCGGTGGCCGGATCGAAGCGCTCGGCCGCGAGCGCGCTGGCCTGCGCAGCGGCGCGCTCGTGCAACTCGGCGATCAGCCGTTCGCTGGTCCATGCCAGCTCATTGTCGCGTTCGGCGATGGTGCGCTCCAGCGCGCGCAGGCGCGCAGGCGGCTCGCGCTGCTCCTGCCCGCCTGCGGCCCTGGCGGGCCTGCCCACCGAAGCTTCAGCGGAGGCGGGCGACCTCCGGGACGGATCACTCTCGGTGGTATCGGATGGCTCCATGGCGGCGAATGATTCCGTTGACAAAGGGCGCGCGCGGCGACTCGAGCGGCTTGTCCGATTTTCGTGGGCCCAGCGTTGGCCGGGTCGCGCGATAACGGCGCGTTCGGGCTTCAAATCCAAAGGCTCGAATAGCCCCGAATAGCCGGGCCAATTCGCCGCGACGCTCACCTAACGAAGTCTCGACGCCTGCCGAACATTGAACAATAGGCGGCACTGTGGCCGTCGTTCGACAGTGAGTCCTGGTGATCCTGTTTCTCGACTTCGACGGGGTGCTGCACCCTGACCCGTGCTATGACGCCTCACGCCTTTTTGAAAACGCCCCGCGCCTGGCTCACACACTGCGCGGTTTCCCGCGCGTCACGCTGGTGCTGTCCACCTCCTGGCGGCAGACCAAGCCGTACGACCAGCTGGTGGCCATGCTGCCCGCGCCGCTGCGCCAGCGCGTCATCGGTACGACCCCGAACTTCAGCGACTTCACGTCCAGCGCCGCCCTGGTCCCGTACCGCCGCCAGGCCGAGTGCCTGCACTGGCTGCAGCAGAATCGGCTGCAGGACGAAGCCTGGCTCGCGCTGGACGACCGGCCGAACTGGTTTACGCCGTACTGCGAAAACCTGATCGCCTGCCACCCGCAGACCGGCTTCGATGCCACCGCGCGTGCGCGGCTGCGCAGCGCGCTGCAACGTCATTTCCAGCGGCACGCCGGCGCGGTGGACCTGCTGATCGGGTAGACCGCAAGGGCGGCGGGCGCACCGGGCGAGGTATCGCCACGAGTTGAGCCAAGGTATATTGGCGCCCGGATCAGTTGCCCGGGCGCCCGGTTCCACCCTTCCCAACAACCAACGATGGGCACCCGGACGGGCTCGGCCAGCTTGCCGGCGCTGACTCTTGGCGCCGTCGGTGTCGTCTACGGCGATATCGGCACCAGCCCGCTGTACGCGGTGCAGGAGTCCTTCAATCCGGTGCACGGCGTCACGCTGGGAGCGGCCAACGTGATCGGCGTGATCTCCACGATGGTCTGGACGCTGGTGCTGATCGTGGCCCTGAAGTACGTCGTGCTGATCCTGCGCGCCGACAACCGCGGCGAAGGCGGAATCATGGCGCTCACCGCGCTGGCCTCCTCGGCCGTCGGACGCGGGTCGCGCCATTTCCGCGTGGTGGTGATGCTGGGGCTGCTCGGAGCGGCGCTGTTCTGCGGCGACGGCGTGATCACGCCGGCGATCTCGGTGCTCAGCGCGGTCGAGGGCCTGGAGGTCGCGACCCCCGCTTTCAAGCCCTACGCGGTTCCCATTGCGGTCGCGATTCTGACCGCGTTGTACCTGGTGCAGAAGAACGGAACCGGCCGCATCGGCTCCCTGTTCGGACCGGTGCTGACGCTGTGGTTCCTGGTGATCGGCGCCACCGGCCTGGCCAGCATCTGCCGGGCCCCGCACATCCTGGCGGCGCTGGACCCGTGGCGCGCGTTCACCTTCATGCAACGAAACGGCTCGGCCGGTTTCGCCGCCCTGGGCGCGATCGTGCTGTCGGTGACCGGAGCGGAGGCGTTGTACGCCGATCTGGGTCACTTCGGAAAGCGCGCGATCCGCACGGCCTGGTTCACGCTCGTGTTCCCGGCCCTGCTGCTGAACTACCTGGGGCAAGGGGCGCTGCTGCTGACCAACACGTCGGCCGCCGACAATCCGTTCTACCGGCTGGTGCCGGCCTGGGGCGTGGTGCCGATGGTCGTGCTGGCAACCGCCGCCACCGTGATCGCCTCGCAGGCGACGATCTCGGGCACGTTTTCGTTCGTCAAGCAGGCGATCCAGCTCGGATACCTGCCCCGGATGCAGATCGTGCAGACCTCGGCGCAATCGTTGCACCAGGTCTACCTGCCCGACGTGAACTGGCTGCAGTACCTGCTGGTGGCGAGCGTCACCATTTCTTTCGGCAGCGCGAGCGCGCTGGCGGCCGCCTACGGAATCGCCGTAACCGGCACGATGCTGATCACCACGCTGCTCACGTTCGAGGTGCTGCGCTACGGCTGGAAGTACCCGCTGTGGCTGGGGGTCGGGGCAACCGGGCTGTTCCTGGTGGTCGATGCGGCGTTCTTTTCGGCCAACACGCTGCGCATCGTGCAGGGCGGCTGGTTTCCGCTCGCGGTCGCGGCGCTCGTCTTCTTCGTCATGATGACCTGGAGCGACGGCCGCCAACTGGTGCGGATGCGGCTGCAGAAGGATGCGGTGCCGCTGTCGGTCTTGATCGATTCGCTGGTCGCAGCGCCGCCGCCGCGCGTGCCCGGCACGGCGGTGTTCCTGCGCGGCGAGCAGGAGGGCGCGCCCCGCGCGTTCATGCACAACCTGCTGCATAACAAGGTGCTGCACGAACGCGTGATCTTCCTGACGGTCCACGTCTGCGAGGTGCCGTGGGTGCCGGCAGACCAGCAGGCGAAGGTGCACCCGCTCAGGCACGAGTTCTACCAGGTCGACGTCTACTGGGGTTTCATGAACGAGCCTCATGTGCCGGCAGCGCTGGAGCTTGCCAGGTCGCAGGGCATCACGATCAACCCCATGGAAACTTCCTACTTCCTGAGCCGCCAGCGGCTGGTGCCGAGCGGGCAGGGGCGCATGTCAAAGTGGCGCGAGCGCATCTTCGCGGCGATGGTGCGCAATGCGGCCGACCCGGCCGACTATTTCAAGCTGCCGCCGAACCGGGTTGCGGAGCTGGGGGCTCAGATAGAAATCTGATCGCTGCGGGCGCAGCCATGCCAGCTCCGTACCAACCGCTCAGGTCCCGCAAAACGTTTGAACGACCCGCTCGTGGGCCTGCGCCGGCGCGGCGTATGCCAGATACGCGTGCTGCTCTTCGTAGGGCCGCGACAGAACGGTCAGCAGTTCGAAAAAGGGCGCGTAGTCTTCGCGCTCGACGGCCGCCTTCAGTGCCTGTTCCACGCGGTGGTTGCGCGGGATGACGGCCGGATTCACGCGGCGCATGGCCTGCGCGCGTTCGGCGGGCGAGCCGTCCTCGCTCTGGAGGCGCTCGCGCCAGAGCAGCGCCCATCGATCATAGGCACCGGGGTCGGCAAACAGCGCACGCGGCCCCGCATCGCCTGCCTCGGCCGCAGCGTCGCACAGCCGCCGGAAGGTCAGGGTGAAGTCGGCCTGGTTCGCATGCATGGCGTCGAGCAGTCCCCGGATCAACCCCAGGTCACCGTCCTGCGCAAGGCCCAGGCCGAGCTTGCGGCGCATTCCGGCGATCCACTCGCTTTCGTACCAGGTGGGAAACGCGCTGATCACTGCCTGGGCGAGTTCGGTCGCGCGGTTCGGATCCGGATCGATCAGCGCAAGCAGCACTTCGGCGAACCGGACGATGTTCCATTGCGCGGCGCGTGGCTGGTTGCCGAAGGCGTAGCGGCCAAGCTCGTCGATCGAACTGAAAACGGCCGCAGGGTCATACGCCTCGATGAATGCGCAGGGCCCGAAATCGATGGTCTCGCCCGAAACGGCCATGTTGTCGGTGTTCATCACGCCATGGACGAAGCCGACCTGCATCCAGCGCGCCACCAGAGCGGCCTGGCGCCGCGCGACGGCCTGCAGCAAGGCCAGATAGGGCCGCTCCGCGTCCTTCGCCTCGGGGTAGTGCCGATCCAGGACATAGTCCGACAACTGCCGGATCGCCTCGTCATCGCCGCGCGCAGCGAAGTATTGGAAAGTACCCACCCGGACGTGGCTCGCCGCCACGCGGGTCAGGATGGCCCCGGGTAAGGGGGCTTCCCGAAAGACGGGTTCGCCGGTGGTAACGGCCGCCAGGGCGCGCGTGGCCGCGATGCCCAGGCCGTGCATCGCTTCGCTGACCACGTATTCACGCAGCACCGGCCCCAGCGCAGCGCGGCCGTCACCGCGGCGGGAAAAGGGCGTGCGCCCTGCGCCCTTGAGCTGGATGTCGCGGCGAACGCCGCAGCGGTCGAGGACCTCACCCAGCAGGATCGCCCGGCCGTCGCCCAACTGCGGAACGAAACTGCCGAACTGGTGCCCCGCATAGGCCATGCTGATCGGCTCGGCACCGCCGGGAACGATGTTGCCTCCTAGAATCTGCGCGAGGGCGTCGGCGTCGACCGCATCCATGCCCAGCCCCAGGTCGTGCGCGAGCGGGCGATTGAGCACGATCAGACGTGGCTGCGCCACCGGCGTCGGATCCAGCCGGGCAAAGAAATGCTCCGGCAGACGCGAATAGCTGTTGGAGAAGGACGCGATCGCAGTCGCCATGGCCGATCTTACCTAGCCTGCCCGATCGCAATAAGACAGAAGCGCCGCCCTGGCATTTCTATGTCGCCCGCTTCGCGCCACTACGCCGGCTCAAGTGGTCAATCAACCAGCGGCCCGCGGGTCCGGGCGGCGCGTCCTTGCGATACACCGCACGCATCGGCATCAGCAGTTTCACTATGCCCGGAATCTCGATGCGCACAACACGCAGCTTGCCGCTCTTGATGTCGTCCTCCACCATGAACCGCGGCATGTGGCCAAAGCCGAAGCCCGCACGCAGAAAGGCGTGCCGAGCTCCCATATCGGCGAGTCGCCATACATTCGGCGAAAACACGCCGTAGTTCTGGCCTTTCGTCAATGTCGATCGATCGGTCAGCACGAGCTGCACGTGCTGCTGCAGTGCCGATTGCGGAATGACGCCTTTGTGCGACGCCAGCGGATGCTTCGATGCAACGACGGTGACCATCGGCACGTCGAGCAGCGATTCGCTGTGCATGCCTTGGGGCAGAGACGGTAACGTGCCAACGATGCCAATCTGGCAAGAACCCTGTAACACCGGTTCGATGACCCCACCGAGCGCTTCGACGAACAACCGCAACGGTGTGTGCGGAAAAGTATCGCGGAACGCGGCGACGGCCGCGGTGAGTTCGCTCATCGGAAACATCACATCGATCGAGAGCGACAGTTCCGGCTCGAGTCCTTCGCGCAAGGTCTTCGCGCGCGCTTTGAAACCATCCATCTGATCGGCGACGGCGCGGGCATTCTGCAGCAATACGCGACCGTCTTCGGTAAGCGTCGGGTAGCGCGCGCTGCGATCGAACAAGGTCACGCCGAGTTGTCCTTCGAGATTCGCCAGTGTCTGGCTGACGACCGATTGCGCCCGCCGCAGCTTGCGCCCAGCAGCGGAAAAGCTCCCCTGCTCGGCAGCGGCGATGAAGGTGCGAAGTTGATCCAAGGTCACTGCATCCAACATGATGTATCTCCGTTCACGATGGATTGTATCTAATAATATAGGCTTCAAAGATAGATGTCGGGACCCTAATCTGGCCTCCAGCGAGAAACCACTCACTGGAGAACTGCAAATGTCGAACACGAGAAGACTCATCGCGGTGGTCGGAGCGACCGGGCACCAAGGCGGCGCGGTCGTGCGCGCTCTTCGAGCCCAAGGCCAATTCGCGGTGCGCGCGCTGACGCGCGATCCAGGCAAGCATCGCAACCTCGCCGATGAAGTCGTGCTGGCGGATCTGAATCGTCCGGAAACACTGAAGGCCGCGTTTGCCGGAGCGCACGGTGTTTTTCTGGTGACCAATTTCTGGGAACCGGGCACCGACGAGCGCAAGCAGGCACTCGCCGCCGTCCATGCGGCGAAAGATGCCGGCGTCAAGCACTTCATCTGGTCGACGCTGGCGAACGTTGAAACGATCTCCCATGGCAAGTTCGATGTTCCGCATTTCACGGACAAGGCAAAGATCGATCGCATCGTGCGGGCGGCCGGATTCGCGCACCACACGTTCGTGATCGCGCCGTTCTTCTATCAAAATCTGCTCGGCGTAATGGCTCCGCAGAAGCAGGCAGATGGGGCCGTGGGTTGGGCGCTGCCGCTCGATCCGGAGCGGCGCGTCATTCACATGGGCGACATCGCCGAACTCGGCCATATCGTAGTCGGTGCATTCGCGCAGCCGGAGCTCGCGGGGCACGGCGAACATTTACCGCTGGTCGGCGACTTCCTGAGCTTCAACGAGGTCATCGCCACGCTGAATCGACAGGGGCACAAGTTCTCGTACAAGCAGGTCCCTCAGGAACTTTTTGCCGGCTGGTTCCCAGGCGCCAAGGAAGTCGCGCAGATGCTCGCCTACTTCGAGGCACACACCTACCTCGGTGCGGATTCACGCGACGCAATTACGCTGGCCAACAGAGTTGCCGGCCGACAGCCGACGAAGTTTGCCGCGTGGGCTCGGGCGACCTTCGCGATTCCGATAGCAGCCTGAAAACACGACTGTCAGGGAAGTATTGGAGGTTGAAGTGAAAATCGGTGTGAGTGGCGCCAGCGGTCATTTGGGCAGAGCCGTCGTTTCGGAACTGCTACGGCGTTCCGACGGGCGCGAGGTCGTGGCGATCACGCGCGCGCCCGAAACCGTCTCTGAACCGGCTCAGGGACGATTCGGGGACTACAACCGGCCCGAAAGCCTTGCGCAGGCCTATGCGGGTCTCGATCGTCTGCTCATCATCACGACCGTCGATCCGGAACCTGGAAAGCGTGGGGCGCAGAACGTCGCTGCTATCGACGCGGCCGTTAAGGCGGGCGTCAAGCATATCGTTTTCATGTCGGCCGTGGGCACGCGGCAGGAGGAGGAGCCGGCGCGCGGCGCCTCCTACTGGCGGGGCGAGCAGCATCTTATCGCCACGGCGCCGGCTTGGACGATCCTGCGCATGAACTTCTATGCCGAAGCTTTCGTGCAGCAGGCGCAGGCGTCACTGAACCAGGGCGTGCTGACCGGACTGGCCGAGAACCGGGCTGGTTTCGTTGCGCGCGATGACGTGGCGGCCGCCGCAGCCGCAATCCTGATCGGCGACGGCCACGAAGGCGCGATCTACAGCGCTACCGGCCCCGAGCGCCTGTCGGGTGCGGAACGCGCGCGCCTCATCGCCGAAATCACCGGCCGGCCGCTCGCGTTCCGTATCATCACGAAAGAGCAACTGCGCGCCGGACTGACGCAAGCGGGTCTGCCGGCGGGGGCCGTCAACAACGTCGTCAGCATCCAGGCGAGCTTCGCGGCGGGTGCGTTCGACATTGTGACCGGTGACGTCGAGCGCCTTGGCGGCCGGCCGCCCACGCCTCTGCGCGACGTGCTTGCCAGGGCGCTGAAATCTCCTTCGGCCAGATGACTCGCACCTGAACCGACAGCTACGGAACGGGGTGACCGTCGCCGCAGTTACTCCACCCGCACCAACACCGGCGGCACGTTCTCGCTGGCCGCCTGCGCATTCAGGGCCGCAATGTCGGTCTCGGCGACTACGCGCCACCTGGCCAGCTCGGCGCCAAGTCGCTTGTCCAGGCCCGCGAAGACGTCCAGCATCGACTGGGTCGGAGCCGCGTCGGCGTTCTCGATCAAGTGGCTGAACGTATCGAACTGCTCGTTGAGCATCGAGGGATAGCGCAGGTTTCCCTCGGTGCTCTTCAACTTGACCTGTATCAGTGCCTGCTCGATCGAGGCCATCGTCTTTTCCAGCTGATCGACCGTGGCGAGCAGACTCTTGCCGTGATCGCCCGCTTCCAGGCGTGCCTTGAGCGATTCCAGATCGCCGCGCACGCCCCGGATCTGATTGATCGCCTGATGCATCTGACCGATGCGTTCACGCACGCGCATCGACAGGTCGAACTGTTCACGCAGACCATCGAGCGAATCGGCGGTTCGGGGGTCCGGCACCACCTCGAGCTGGGCCGTCTCGCTCCTGCCGTTCCAGGTCAGCGTCAGGCGGTAGGTGCCCGGCAGCACGATCGGACCCTCGGGCCCGTTGCCCTGATAGAACGCTCCCGGCGTCTCCGGCGGCGAGGCCCAGCGCAGATTCCAGGCGAACCGGTTCATGCCCTCCTTGGCCGGGATCACATCGGGCGGCTTTTCCAGGTCGGGCCATTCCGGCGGCTGCTCGAACTTGTCTTTTTTCTTCTGGCTCGAGAACGCCTGGACCACGCGCCCCTGCGCATCCTTGATCTGCAGCGTGACCTCTTCGCCCGGGGTGTTGCGGAACCAGTAGTCGATGTAGGCGCCATTGGGCGACAGACCCACCGGCCTGCGCTTGTCGAGTTCTTCCGGGTAGTGCAGGCGCACCGTCGGGGCCGGCTGATAAAGGAGCATTTCCCTGGAGGCCGGCGGCGCCGACGCCTGGCGCAGCGGAGCCAGATCATCGAGGATCCAGAACGAGCGGCCGTTGGTCGAAATGGCCAGATCGTCATCCTTGACGATCAGGTCGGTCACCGGCGTGACCGGAAGGTTCAGCTGCAGCGGCTGCCAGTGCTGGCCGTCGTCGAACGACACGAACACGCCCTGCTCGGTTCCGGCGTACAGCAGGCCTTTCCTTTTCGGGTCTTCGCGCACGGCCCGGACGAACGCTCCGTCGGGAATGCCGCCGGTCGCTTTCGACCACGAGTTGCCGAAGTCGCTGGTCTTGTAGATATAGGGACGCACGTCGTCGAGCTTGTGGCGGTCGACGGCGATGTAGGCGCCGCCCGCGTCGCGCGGGGAGGCATCGATCTGGCTGACGGTGCCCCACTCGGGCATTGCCCCGGGCGTGACGCTGTTCCAGTTCCTGCCGCCGTCGCGGGTGATGTGAACCAGCCCGTCGTCGGTTCCGGCCCAGAGCAGATCCTTCTGCACCGGCGATTCGGCCAGGGCGAACACCGTGTCGTAGTACTCCACGCTGGTGATGTCGAGCGTGATCGGTCCGCCCGACGGCTTCTGCCTGGATTTGTCGTTTCGGGTCAGGTCGGGACTGATCACGCTCCAGTGCTTGCCGGCATCGGTGGTCTTGAAGACGACCTCGGCGGCGGTGTACAGGACGTTCGGATCGTGCACCGAGGCCAGCACCGGCTCGGTCCACTGGAATCGATGCTCGAGGCTCTCGGCCCCCAGCCCCGACGTATCCAGAGGCCACACATTGATGTACTGCGTCTGTTTGGTGCGCCTGTCCCAGCGCGTCACCACGCCGTCGTTGTCAGTGGCGAACACGATGTTGGCGTCGCGCGGATCGGGGGCAATGCATCCGCTCTCGCCGCCGCCCACCTCGTACCAGTCCCGCTGGCCGATCGTTCCTTCGTCGGTGCGGCTGGCGATGGCGACCGAACCCAGGTCCTGCTGCGAGCCATACAGGTGGTAGGGATAGTCGTGGTCGGCGACCACGTGATAGAACTGCCCGGTGGGCTGATTGTCCTGTCGCGTCCAGGTCTTGCCCCCGTCCAGCGTGATCGTGACGCCTCCGTCATTGCCGTCCATCATCCGTTGCGGATTGGCCGGATCGATCCACAGGGCGTGATGGTCGCCGTGGGGGGCGGCAAGCAACGCGAAGGTCTTGCCCGCGTCGGTCGAGCGGAACAGACCCGTGTTCAGAACGTACACCGTGTCGGCACCTTTCGGATCGGCGAAGATGTGGCTGAAGTACCACGCCCGCTGGCGGAAGCGCTCGTCGTCGTTGACGCGCACCCAGCTCTCGCCGCTGTCGTCCGAGCGGAAGATGCCGCCCTCCTCTGCTTCGATCGATGCATACACGCGACTGCCGTCGGCGCCCGACACCGACACGCCGATCCTGCCCTTGATCCCCTTGGGCAGACCGTTGCCTTCCAGGCGTTTCCAGGTGCTGCCGCCGTCGACCGACTTGTACAGACCGCTGCCCTCGCCGCCGCTGGTCAGGCTCCACGGAGTGCGCACCACTTCCCACAGCGCTGCATACAGGATGCCCGGGCTGTGCGGATCGAACACCACGTCGATGCCGCCGGTGCGGTCGTTCCGGTAGAGCACCTTTTCCCACGTCTTGCCGCCGTCGAGCGTGCGGAAGATGCCGCGCTCCGGGTTCGGGCCGTAGGCGTGCCCGAGCGCGGCGACGAATGCGATGTTCGGGTCGCGCGGATGGATGATCAAGGCGCCGATGTGCTGCGAATCGCGCAAGCCGACGTTGCGCCAGGTGCGGCCGCCGTCCGTGGACTTGTAGACGCCGTCGCCGTTGGCCACGTTGCCGCGAATGCACGCTTCTCCGGTTCCCGCGTACAGCACGTTCGGATCGGATCCGGCAACCGCCAGCGCGCCAATCGAGGCGATCGGCTCCTTGTCGGACAGGGGTGTCCAGTCGGCGCCGCCGTCGCCCGACTTCCACACGCCGCCGGCCGCGGCACCGAAGTAATAGACGGCCGCATCCGCGGGCACGCCCGCGACGGCAACCGAGCGGCCGCCGCGGAATGGTCCGATCAGGCGCCACTTCATCCCGTTGAACAGGCTCTCCGGAACGGTCTGCGCGAAAACCGGCAGCGCGAACAACATCAGCGAGGACAGCAGCACTTTTCGCAGGAACATCAGCGAACTCCGTATGAACGAACGTGAGGTGGGCGAGCGAGCGCCGGTCAGTCCGTGCGCTCCTGGGCAATTTGGACGGCCTGGCGCAGGGCCTGCGCCAGCTCGTCCGGCGTGTCGATGTCCTGGAAGATGGCGTCGGTGTCGAACGGCACGGCCCGCACGGACGAGGCGCACCGCTCGAGCAGGCCGCGGGCGCCGCTGTCGCCGCTGAGCGCGCCCAGCGCCGGGAAGTAATCCTTGGGCCACAGCACGGGTTGGCCGCGCCGGCCGTTGCGGAACGGCGCGACGATCGCCGGCTGGCGCGGATCGAACGCATCGATCAGCCGGTCGATGTGCGCCGCGCCGATCCACGGCATGTCGGCCAGATGCACCAGCGCCGCATCCAGCGTGTCGGGCAACGTGGCCACCGCGCACCGCAGCGAGCTCGAAAGTCCCGTTGCGTAATCCGGATTGCGCACGACGGTGACGGGCTTGCAGGCCTGCACCGCCTGCAGCGCGGCTTCGACGAGATCGGCCTGCGAGCCGGTCACCACCACCACCTGCATGCAACGCGAATCGAGGGCAGCCCGCACCGCGCGCTCGATCATGGTCATGCCGCCGACCTCGCACAGCAGCTTGTTGCGCCCCTGCATGCGGCTCGAGGTCCCGGCCGCCAGTACCAGCGCTGCGCTGCGACCGCTCACGGCCCGTTGCCGCGATAGCGCTCTTGCACGATCTGCGCCAGCGTGGCCAGCGCGATCTCGGCCGGCGAGCGCCCGCCCAGCGCGAGCCCGACCGGCGCGTGAATCCGCCCGACCCGATCGCCCAGTCCGAGCTGGGTCAACCGTTCCACGCGTTTGGCATGCGTGCGCGCGCTGCCCATCGATCCGATATAGAACGCGGGGCTGTTCAATGCGGCCACCAGCGCCGGATCGTCGAGGTTCGGATCGTGCGCCAGCGTGACCACCGCGGTGCGGGCATCGGGAGCCAGACGGGCCATCGCCTCCTCGGGGCACTCGTCGGTCAGCGTGACGTTGGGAAACCGCTCGGCATTGGCGAAGCCGCTGCGCGGATCGATCACCGTCACCTCGAACCCCGCCAGCGCCGCCATCGGCGCCAGCGCCGCGGCGACGTGCACCGCGCCCACCACCAGCAGACGCGGCGGGCCGGCGTAGACGCGAACGAACAGGTCTTCGCGCTGCGCCAGCGGACCGCTGCGTTCCTGCCGCACGCTGCGGCCGACCGCGGCGAGCAGCTCGGAATCCAGCTCCAGGTCGCCGCACAGAACCTCGCGCTCCACCAGCGCCTGGGCCCCGTCGCTCAGCCGGGTCACCAGCGCCATCGCGGCGCGCGCCGATCGGGGCGCCATCAACCGGTCCAGGATATCCCGCCTCATTCGACCCGCTCGACGAATACCTCGATCTGCCCGCCGCAGGCCAGCCCCGCCTGCCAGGCCTGCTCGTCGCTGACGCCGAATTGCAGGCGGCGCCGGCGGCCGTCACGGATCACGTCCTGGGCTTCGTGAATCACGGCCGCCTCGATGCAGCCGCCCGAGACGGAACCGACGAATTGCCCGCTGCTGTCGACGGCCAGATGGCTGCCGGCCGGCCGGGGCGACGAGCCCCAGGTGCGCACCACCGTGGCGAGCGCCACCCCGCGCCCCAGATCGCGCCATTGCCGGATCTGGTGGAAGATCTGGCCGGATTCAACGTCCATGCGACCACCCCCTGCGCCGCGCCACGCGGCGTCGACCCAAAGATAGCAGGAAGGCGGATCGGATCAGGCCGCGGACCGCTCCAACCGCAGGCGGAACACGGAGGTGTCCACCTGCAGCAAGCCCCGGGCATTTTCTCCCAGCACGACGAACACGCGATCGCCGTGACGCGCCAGCCGCGACAGCAGGCGCTGGACTTCGTCGCGCTCGCTCTCGAGCAGCGCGTCGATCCGCAGCGTCAGCGACGACTGCGTCGCGCGCAGCAAACGGTCCAGGTGGCGGCCGGCCGAGGCCAGGAACCCCCGGCAAGGCCCGGCGGGCAGGCTGATCGAAATGTCCGGCAGCGAGCTCGCGTGCGACAGCGCCACGCGGACCTCGTTCAACGAACGCGCGGCCAGCCGCTGAATCTTGCCGAACCGTCGCACCACGATGCGGCGATGCGCCAGCGCGACAGGCTCGGCGCGGAAATGGCGGCTGACGTAATCGTGCATCGCCAGCCCCATGATCCATTCCGAAATGAACAGCGACAGCTTGCGCGGCGCGGTCCACGGCACGGTGCGCGCGAAATGCCAGATCCGCACCGGCCCGCCGCGCACGACGCCCCGGACCACCAGGCGCCACACGATCCCCAGGCTCTGCGCCAGCGAGTAGTCGCCGTCGTAAACCGGCCGGCCCATCAAGCGCAGCTTGTTGGCCACCCGCTGGGCCATGGCCGAATCGCGCGACAGCCGGCGCACCATGTTCTGGTAGCCGTCGATCAGCTCGCCGTAGCTCATCCGCTTCGGAATCACGTTGGTGGCCGCTTTCGTATTGTCGGCGCTGTCCAGATCGCGCAGCCGGCCCTCGGCCTGCAGCCGGGTGTACAGCGGTGTTTTCGGCAGCGCCGTCAGCAGCCCGACCATCGCGACCTGGATACCGGCGTCCACGATGAAGCGGTACTGCTGGTCGAACGCCTCCACCGTGTCGTTGTCGAACCCCACGATGAAGCCGGCCAGCACGTCGATGCCGTGCTGGTAGATCCGTCTGAGCGACACCTGCAGGTCCTCGCGCGTGTTCTGCGACTTCAGGGTCTGCTTCAGGGTCTCCGCGTCGGGCGACTCGATGCCGATGAAGACCCACGCGAACTTCGCCTCGCGGAACAGCTCCAGCAGCTCGGCTTCCTGCGCCAGATTGATCGTGGCCTCGGTGCCGAACCGGAACGGAAAACCGTGGCGGCGCTGGTAGGCGAGCAGCATCCGGCACAGGTCGCGCGCCACCGCCTTGTTGCCGATCAGGTTGTCATCGACGAAGAACACGCTGCGCGCGCCCAGTTGGCGCAGCGCGTCCAGCTCGCGCTCGACCTGCTCGAGCGTCTTGTGCCGGGGCTTGCGCCCGAACATCACGATGATGTCGCAGAACTCGCAGCGGAAGGGGCAGCCGCGCGAGAACTGCATCGTCACCATCGCGTAGCGATCCAGCTTGAGCAGGTCGAACCGGGGCGTGGGCGAGTCCTCCAGCCGCACCACGCCGGTTTCCTGGTACAGCGCCAGCGGCCGGCCCCGCTCGAAATCGGCGCAAAACCGCGGCCAGATGTACTCCGATTCTCCCGCCACGACGGTGCAGGCCAGGTCCACGTAACGCTCGGGGCACAGCGAGGCGAAGCTTCCGCCCGCCACCACGTGGTAGCCCGCCTGGCGGAAATGCTCGATCAGCTCGCGCTGGCGCTCGAACTGCACGCCCATGCCGCACACGCCGATCAGGTCGGCCTCGGGAGCAAGCGGCACCGATTCGACGTTCTCGTCGACGATCGACACCTCCCAGTGGGCCGGGCACAGCGCCGCCAGCGTCGCCAGCCCCAGGGGCGGATTGACCGAACGCTTCGACGGAAGCACCTCGTCGATGGCCCAGCGCAGACTCCAGAAGCTCTCGGGGAACCGCGGATTGATCAGGAGGAGTTTCATTGCGCGCTCCCGGGTAGATGTGCTTTTGTACAGCGCCCACGGACGCGCACAACCGCATGGCCGAATTTATACACGCCTGCGATCGGCTCGTCGCGGCCCGGAAAAACAAACCCCGCCGGCAGGCGGGGTCGCGGCCGACGGGGGGGGCCGGCTTCAGTGGTCGGCCGGGGCAAACAGGTCCGACATCAGCGGCACGGTCTGGTCGGCCGCGTGATTCAGATAGCTCAGACCGAAACCCGCTTCGATCGTCTTCAGCAGCGAGAAATGGTTGTACTTGACGTTCGAAGTGGTCTTGCTGACACCGTAGTTGGTGTCGACGATCGTCACCACCTGGTTCGGCAGGCTGCTGTAATCGTTCTCGTCCCACACGACGACGATCGCGTTGCGGCCGTGCTTCCACGCGTCGGACGCGTGGATGGCGCCGACCAGGTTCTGCACCGCGACGTCGCCGGCCTGGATCGACAGGCTGTCGGTCGAGCAGTAGGGGCCGACTTCGCTGGAGCCGCGGCCATGCTGGTCGTGACACTGGTCGGGCACGATGAACGAGTAATTCGGCACCGCACCCGCGCGCAGATCCGCGTACAGCTGCTCGAAGCCCGCGACGTTTGCCAGGCCGCTGCCGTCGTCGCCCTCCTGCACGCTGGCGAAATAAACAAACGGGTTGTGCTTGACCGCGTACAGCAACGGCATTCCGGCCACTGCCGTGGTGAGATCCGAGATCATTCCATCGCTGTTGTTGACCTTGTCGGCCCCGTACGGCGGCAGGCTCTGCTGATAGCTCTTCCAGGACAGACCCGCTTCGACCAGCTGGTCGGCGATGGTCCTGCCCACCGTGAAGGCCGGGTCGATCGGGTCGTTGTAAATCGGAGCCCCGGGCGAGCCCTCATTGGTGGTATCGACGGCCGGCGTGGCCGCGTCCATGCCGCTGCCGGCGATCGGGCAGATGTTGGGCGCACCTTCCAGGGCCGGGGTGTTGGTTTCCAGATTCGACTTGCACGCGCTGTTGTGCCAGTCGGGCGAGTTGTCGTTGACGACGCCGAAATTGGAGCCGCCGACGATTTCCAGGTAGTTCGTCAGGCTGGGATGGCCGACGCCGAAATAATTGGCCGCCAGGTTGGCGCTGTTCGCATAAGAGGTCACGAACGGCGCGTTCGTATTGCCGTAGATCTGGTGGAAATAGTGGTTCTCCATCACGATCACGAATACATGGTCCAGGCGCGGAATCTTTGCCTCCGCATGATCCCGGGCAACCGCAGGCGCGGCGGCGAACGCCACGCCCAGAGCCAGCGCGATCGTGATCTTAAGGTTTCTCATGATGTCCTCCTCCATGCGGCGAACATTCGAGGCTATTGGGAATTTGTGACGCCGCGATGATCAGCGCCCGGCGACGTCCGGTTCGGTCGTGGCCGGTTCGCCGAGGTACAGGTACAGGCTCCAGTTGCCGTCGCGCGCCCGCCCGTAGGCCAGGTACAGCGGGCCGATCGGGCTGTCGAGCAGTAAAAACAGCGAGGCCGACTTCATCGTGCCGGTGGGCGCGCCCGAGACGATCGGGCGGCCCAGTCGCCCCGCCTCGATCGACGCTCCGGCGTACAGGCCGTTCAGGAACGGCAACGGAGCCAGCTTGTAGCGGTAAACGGCGCGCGCGAACTGCAGCGACTGGCCGTTCAGGGACCCGATCCGGTAGCCGGACTGCTGCAGAAAGCCACCCCACTGATACACGTCATAGCGCGGCAGATCGTTGGCACCGAAGCGGCCCTTGAACGTGGCTCCCAAATCGAGCGTGCTGTCGCCCAGCGAGTCGGCGACCGATCCGCTCGCATCCCAGCGCGTGTACGAAGACTCCCCGCCCAGCGTCGTGCGCGACGCGAACAATCCCCCGGTTGCAGCGAAACCCGAACGGGGCGCCACGATCCGATCGTATTCGTCGGCCCGCAGCCGCATGTGCCACGCCCCCACGCCGACCCGGTCCGGTCCCGGCGACAGCGACACGGGGCCCTGATCGAGCCGCTGCTGCAGGCGGCCGATCTGCACGCCGGTGCGGATCTCGGCGGCCCGCCCCAGGCGGCTTCCGAAGTCCACGCCCGTCAGGCCCTCGTGCAGCACGTATCGGGCGGCCCGGCGGCTGCCGGCGAACACGTCCTCGACGTCGCGGTCGAGCTCCGCATACGGCGCGACGAAGAAAACCTGGTCGATGCCGAGCGGCTGGTACAGCTCGCTCGAGATGCGATCCTGCCGGCCCAGCTCCAGCTGCGAGCGCCATTCGGCGCCGAGCGAGTCGATCCAGGTGCGCCGGTACGCCGCCAGCGCCTCGAAACGCGACTCGCCGTGAAGATCGTAACCGCCCTCCAGTGCGAACTGCAGAAAGTTCGGACCCCACGATTTCTCGGCCGCATCGATGCTCACCACGCGCCGGCCGGACTCGTCCAGCAGCGCGTAGCCGATGTGCTCGAAGTCCCCGCTGGCGTACAAGCGCCGCACGTCGGCTTCCAGCTGCGCCGGATCCAGCGGCTGCCCCGGCCGCGTCTGCATCTGGGCACGGACCACGTCCGGGTTCACGCGCGCAAACTGCGGCAGCCGCACTTGCGCGATCGCACGTGCATCGGTCGAGGCGCCGCCGCGCCGTGCGGCCAGCAGCGCCGCGTACTCGTTGGGGGGCAGCGACAGGCTGGCCAGCCTTTGCTGCCGCTTCAGCACCGCCGCCTCCCCGAGCGGGATCAACGTGGTCCAATGGCCGAAGTCGGCCGAGGAATAGTCGCCCAGATCGGGTTTGATCACGACGTCGTCGGGGCGCAGCAGCGCCAGCGATTTTTTCTCGTTTTGCTCGACCAGGATGTCCAGGATTCGCCGGCTCACGCCCAGCAAGGTGCCCAGCTCGGCTTCGCTGGCACTGGGCGAGCCCAGATCGACGACGATCGCCACGTCGGCGCCCATCGAGCGGGCCGCGTCCAGCGGCAGGTTATCGGTCAAGCCCCCGTCGACCAGGAGCCGGCCGTCCAGTCGCACCGGCGCCAGGGCCACCGGGACCGACAGGCTGGCCCGCAGCGCCTGCGACAGCTCCCCCTCGGACAGCACAACCGGCTCGCCGCTGGCCAGATCGGTGGCCACGGCGCGAAACGGAATCGGCAGATCGTCGAACCGGATCACGTCCGACGAGCGGATCAGCCGCCTCATCATCGTTTCGAGCTGAACGCCGGCCACCAGGCCCTTGGGCACCAGCAGCTGCCCGTCGCGGATTCCGAACTCGGGTCCGATGCTGTTGCGCTGCTCCTCGATCTTGGTTCGAATCGGCAGATCGGATCGCGGCGGCCGGTCGACGAACAGCGCTTCGGCCGACAGGCCCGATACGATCTTTTCCATCTCATCGGCGCCGATTCCGGTCGCATAGGCGGCCCCGATCAAGGCGCCGATGCTGGTGCCGGCCACGCAGTCGATCGGGACCCTGAGCCGCTCGAGCGCCTTGATGGCACCGATGTGCGCCGCGCCGCGGGCACCGCCGCCCCCCAGCACCAGGCACACACGTGGCCGCACTGACGGCTCCGCGGCGGCGCCGGCGGCCGTGGCCTCCGTAGCCGCGGCGGAACCCACAGCGAAGGAGTCCGGCACCACGGCTGCCGCGCACCCGATCGCGAGCGCCAGTCGGGCCGCGTGCCGGGGCGTTGCCCGGGTCAGCAGCGGCAAGTCAGCCGCCCGGTGCGGAGCGCCCGTAGGCGCGCTCGACGCGGGCGATGCGTATTTCGTACTGCTCATACCACTCGCGCCGGCCGCGCTGCTGCGCCAGCAGGTGCTCGGCCTGTGCTTTCCAGGCCGCGATGGCCTCGGTCGAGGCCCAATAGCTGACGGTGATGCCGACACCTTCCGCATCGCGCACGCTTTCGATCCCTAGAAAGCCCGGCTGCCGGGACGCCAGCTCGACCATCCGATCCGAGGTCTCGGCGTAGCCGCAGTCGCCCGCGGTCCGGATCGACGCGAAGATCACCGCGTAGTACGGCGGTTGCGGGGTCCGGGCCAGCCTGCTCGCGCTCATCTGCTTGACTCCTTTTGTCTGAAACTCGATGGTCCGCTCATCGGGCGCAGTGCCTCGGAACCAGGATCTCCTCGGCATGTCCGCGGTCGAGCCGGGCCGGATCGACGTGCCCGAGCAGCACGTAGAAGCCCGATGCGCCATCGCCGACCACGCCAATCGTATTCATCTCTCGTTGCGGCGTTGTTTCGCCGGCGGCCGCTGTCTGAAATGGGCTTGGCCGCTGCAGGGTCGCCGCGTGAACGATCCGGTACGCATGGCCGAACAGTTCGATGTCCGGCCTCGAGGCTCCCTCGCGCAGCCACTGCCGGATCGCGTCTCGAACCTCCGGCCGGACCAAATCGATGTGGATGTGCAGCTGGTCCTGCGATCGGCCCCAGCGCGAATTGATCGCCAGTCCGAGCTCGTCCGAGCGCACCTGCGGCCTTCCCGAGGCGGCGATCACGTGGTCGCGCGCAGCCCAGGCATCGCCGAAGTAGTCCGGCTCGCCGTCCAGCAGCAGCTCCGGGCTTTCGACGCCGACGCGCCGCGCCGTCGGGATCAGCAGGTAATGGGTGGCGCCGCAGATATCCTTCAGCACTGCATCGCCGCGCGCCGGGTAGCACTGAAGCGACGGCACGGGCGCCCATCCCTGGTTGCAGCCGGCGTTGACCACCTGCCACAGCGCATCGGAATGCGCTGGCGGCGAGGGCGTTCCGCACGCCTGCAGCCCGATCGATGCGGCCAGCAGGCCCGGCCAGGCATGGCGCAGGTGCATCTTCAATGGTCGACTCGTACGACTGCGGTCACTGCGCGAAGTGGTAAGAGAACCCGACCCAGGCACCCCTTCCAGCTCCGAATGACCTGAACTGCTCCGGCGTCCACGCCGCCGGGTTCGGATCGAAGGCGTGGCCTGGCAGGTGAAACGCGTTGGCGCCCAGAACGCCATAGGACGAATAGAGTCGGTCGAACAGGTTATCGACCTTCGCGAAGAGCTCCAGCCTTTGGGTGAGCTTGACCTGGCCGTTCAAGTTCACGACAGCGAAGCCGGGCACGGGGCCATGGACATCCCGGTTGTTCTCGTCACCCCGCGGGAAGGTCGACGATTGACCGATCACGTTCAGGGCTGCGCTCCAGCGCACGCTCGGCGCGTACTCCAGATCCAGCTTGGCGACATGGAGGGGAATTCCGGGCAGGCGGTTACCCGGCACCACCCGGATGTCGGCGCAGGTCGGGCAGCTCAGTGGCTGCGCGGCCGAGTTGTCCGGGCTGTTTAGAGTCAGCGTGCTTCGGTAGGTGGCCTGAATGTAGGCGTAGTTCACGCGCCAGGTAATCGTCTTCAAGACGCCATTGGCCCCGAGCTCCAGGCCCTGGCGGCGGGTCTGGCCGACGTTTTGGAAGTACCCCGAGCTCGTGCCACCGCCACCGCTGCTGATGAACTGGATGTCGTCGTCCAGCAGGCTTCGGTAGATCGCCGAGGACCACGATAGGCCCTTCCCAACGCTTCCGCGCGCGCCGAGCTCCCAGGTCTTTGAGATCACGGGCTTGAGCGCCGGGTCGGCGGTAAAGGCGTTCGGGAGGCTGCAGGGAGCGCTCGGATCGGCGCACGTCAGTTCCACCGGCGTCGGTACCCGCACGCCTTCGTTGTATGACGCATACGTCGTTACGGCAGGTGCCGGCGTGAAATTCAAGCCGACCGCGGGGTTGAACCTCCCAAAGCCGTGATCGCCGTTCAGGGCGGTGCCAAGCTGGTCCCGCAGGTGCAGGATCGCACGGTTGAAACGGCCCGCCAGCGTCAGCGCAAGCGACTGGCTGATTTCGAGCAGATCCGTGGCGTACCACCCGAGGTTGTCATCGGTCGAACGAAGACTGGTCTGGAGCACGATAGGCTGGGAGGAGAAGGTGCTGCGGTCGGGCGCGACCGTGGCATCCTGGTTGAATTGCTTGAAGTCGATTCTGCCGTGGTCAACCGCTGCGCCGACGGTTGCGTTGTTGCGATGCCCGAAAAGGTTCGAAATCCCGTTGTACTGCAGCGACAGGCCGTCGCGGTCCTGGTCGATGCCGTTGGTGATGTTGTTGGCCGGAAAATTGCCAGGGGTCAGCGGCAGCGTCGGGTCGAAATTGTTGTTGACGTTGTTGTTGAAGATCGACGAGCGCACGGATCGGAAATAGACATCGGCCGACAAGACCTGCTGGGCGGTCAGCGCATGCGAGGCCTGCAGGTTGGCGAACCACAGCTCGTTGCGCTGCCAATCGGGAAACGAGTAGATCTGGCGCGGGTTGCCCAGAAACGACAGCGGAATGGTCTGATTGCCTTCCGCATAGTTGTCGGCGTAGGTGAGACTGCCGTCGATGTCGGTGTCCTCGGCCTGATAGCCGAGCTTGGAGAAGACCTGCCTCAGGCGCGATGGATTGTGTTGGGCCCAGCCATTGTCGTTCGCGACGCGGCCCGCAACGAAGTACTCGGCCTGCTCGCCATGCCCGCCCGAGGATATTTCGGCCGACCTGCGGCTCCAGGACCCGTCCTCGACCGAAGCAGTCGTGCCCGGAAATTCGAAACCGCTCTTGGTCGATACGGCGAGGGCGCCGCCCAGGGTATTCAGGCCAAACACCGGATTGGATCCCGGGATGACCGTAATGCGCGAGATGGCAGCCGGCGGGATCAGATCCCAGTTAACGGTATCGCCGAAGGCTTCGTTCACGCGCACGCCATCTACAAAGACGGAGATGCCCTGCGGGGTGCCCAGGATCGGCGAGGCGGTAAAGCCACGGAAGTTCACGTCGGCCTGCAGCGGCCCGCCTTGGGTGTCGTTGATGTTGACGCTTCCGAGGTTCCGCTCGAGCGCCTCCGACGAATCGATCGGATGGGACTTGCCGATCTGTCGGGCGTCGATCGTCTGGATATTCGCGGGCACCTGGTTGATGTTGACTCCGAGCCCCGGCAGCGGTGCCGGGGCGATGATCTCTATTTGCTCGATCTCGTTTTTCGTCTGCGGCGACTTCTGGTCAGCGGGCGCCGTCTCCTGCGCGTGCGCTGGCAGCGCGAGCGCCCCGATCACGAACGCGCGCGCCCAGGACCGGGCGCGGCTGGCCGGCTTCGGCCGGCCCCGAACCGGTGCACCGATGATGGGCACAACGAAAAACGCCGCCAGCGCCCCCGTAGGGCGTGGGCCGCGCGCCTCAGACCGACACATCGCCCCTCCTGTTGCGGCGCGCGGATTGTACGATCTGGCCAACTGGCGCGGCCGACAAGTCCGGCCAGCGCGGGTTGCGAAGGATCGGGCAGCCATCCGGTCGCTGCAGCGCAAGATGACACCCGGTTCGATTTACTGTCTCGTTCCCGGCCGGCACGACATACAATCGCTTCGACGCGAGGCTCAGACCGGCGCATCGGAACTACAAACAGAACCGCAAGGACGAACGAGGAGGCATTCGCATGATGAAGCAAACGATCTCGCCCGCGCCCGGGCGTCGAACCGTCCTGCGCGCCGCTCTGGCCGTCGGTGCCGCGAACCTGGCGCCGCCATTCATCCTGTCGGCGCGCGGCGAGCAGCCGGTGCTGATCGGATTGGCCAACCCGCTCACGGGCACCTATGCCGCCCCCGGCAAGAACGAGCTGGCCGGCTGCGAACTAGCGATCGCCCAGATCAATGCCAAGGGCGGCATCCTGGGGCGGCAGGTCGAGCTGCTGGTGGAGGACTCGACCAGCGGCGATGCCGGCACCGCCGTGCAGAAGTCGCGCAAGCTGATCGAGCGCGACCACGTCCACTTCCTGCTGGGCAATATCAACTCGGCGCTGGCGCTGGCCATGGCCCAGGTGAGCAACGAAAAGGGTGTCCTGCATATCGTGCCGGGGGGCCACACCGATACGATCACCGGCTCGGCCTGCCACTGGAACGTGTTCCGTGTCTGCAAATCGACCACGATGGAGGCCAACGGATCGGCCCAGCAGCTGATCGAGAAGGCCGGCAAGAAGTGGTACTACATCACCCCCGACTACGCCTTCGGCCACACCTTGCAGGCGGCGCTCGAAAAGGCTGCCGCCAAGCTGGGCGGCACCAAGGTCGGCGCCGACCTGTCGCCGCTGGGGACCACCGACTTTTCCTCGTTCCTGATCAAGGCCCAGGGTGCCAATCCGGACGTGATCGTGTTTCTGATGCAGGGCGATGACATGGTCAATGCCTTGAAGCAGGCCGTGCAGTTCGGACTGGACAAGCGCCTGCACCTGGCCGGAGCCCAGCAGGAGCTCGAGTCGCTCGAGGGCCTGCCGCCGGAAGCGCGCATCGGAGCCTGGGTGTTCGAGTGGTACTGGAAGCAGCCCGGGGTGCCGCACGTGGCCGAGTTCGTCGAGGCCATCCGCAAAAAGACCGGCAAAGTTCCCACCGCGCGCACCTGGTTCGGATTCGTGTCGACCTGGAGCTGCGCGCTGGCCGCGCAGGCCGCCAAGTCGCTCGACGCCGTCAAAATGGCCAAGGCGCTGGGCGGCTTGAAGCTGCCGCCCGAAATCGGCCTGGTGCCGGATACGGCGTTTTATCGCGCCGAGGACCACCAGCTGATCGCGTCGGTGTTCGTCGGTAGCGCGCAGGCCGGTGGCGCCGATCCGGAAGACCTGTTCAACGTGGCGCGGGTCATGCGCGGAATCGATGTGGCGGGCGCCGTCGAGGAAGGGGGCTGCAAGCTGGTGTGGCCTTCGTAGCCTCCTTCGCCGCGGCTGACGCCGCGGCTACGGAGGCCAAGGCCGCCGTAGCCTTGGCCAAGCCGGCCTGGCCGCCGTAGCCGCGGCGAAGGCGGCTTGTGCCGAACGGCGGGCCAGTTGCGCGCGCCACGCCACTCGATTCGCATATGCAGCTGATCCTGTACAACGTATTCAACGGGCTCATCGTCGGGGCGTTCTATGCCTTGATGGCGCTGGGCCTGTCGTTGATCCTCAACCTGAGCGGCGTGATCAACTTCGCGCACGGCGGCTTTCTGGCGCTGGGCGCCTACCTGGCGTACTCCCTGATGCCCTTTGTCGGCTTCTGGGGTGCGCTGCTGCTGGCGCCGCTGTTGACCGCCGCCCTGGGACTGGTCGTCGAGCGCCTGCTGATCCGGCCCCTGTATGGCCGGGACCCGCTGTACAGCCTGCTGTTGACCTTCGGCCTGGCCTACATCCTGGAAGACGCCGCGCGCTTCATCTGGGGCGCACAGAGCCTGCCCTATCCAATTCCGAGCTGGCTGACGCGGCCCCTGAGCACGCAATTGTTCTTCTTGACCGGGTATCGGTTGTTCATGGTGCTGCTGGTCGCACTGGCGGTCGGCGCCCTGTTTCTCATCCTGCGCCAGACTCGCCTGGGCATGCGGATCCGCGCCGGCACGCTGGACCTGGAGACCGTCTCGGCGCTGGGCGTGAACGTGCGCGTGCTGCGCAACCTGAACTTCGGACTGGGCATCTACCTGGCCGGCCTGGCCGGCGTGCTGGCGGCCGGAATGCTCGGACTTCAGCCGACCATCGGAACTTCGTTGATCATGCCCAGTTTCGTCGCGATCATCGTCGGCGGACTGGGCAGCCTGCCCGGTACCCTGCTCGGCGGCATCCTGATCGGGGTCGCATCCGGGCTCACCACCGTGTTCTTCCCGTCTGCCAGCGAGGCCGTCATCTTCGCGATGATGGGCCTGGTGTTGCTGGTGCGTCCGCGCGGCCTGCTCGGCGAGGAAGGACGCCTGCAGTGACCCAGCCCCTGCGGCGGGCCGCAACCGCGCTGCTCTGGGTTGTGCTGTTGACCATGCCGTTGTGGATCAACGCGATCGGCGGATACACCGAGCTGGCCAGCCGGGTCGTGGTGATGGGCCTGGCCGCGATGGCGCTGAATTTCCTGCTCGGCTACACCGGCACGCTGTCGTTCGGGCACGCGGCCTATTTCGGCCTGGGCGCCTACGGGGCCGGAATGACGCTGAAGTACCTGGTGCCCAGCACCGCGCTGGGGATACTGATCGGCGTGGTGGTCGGCACCCTGGCGGCGGCGGTGATCGGCGCGCTGATCGTGCGGCGGCGCGGCGTGTACTTCGCGATGGTGACGATCGCGTTCGGCCAGGTGTTCTACTTCATCGCGTTTCGCTGGAACGCCGTCACCGGGGGCGACGACGGCCTGACCGGCTGGCGCCGCCTGCCGCTGCAGCTGGGATCGCTGCGACTGGACATCCAGAACAGCGACACCGCGTTCTACTACCTGGCCCTGGCCTGCTTCGCCGCCTCCGTGGGGGCGATGGCGTTGCTGCTGCGCTCGCCCTTCGGCCGCACGCTGGTGGCGATCCGCGAGAACGAGCGCCGCGCGCGCTTTCTGGGCATCGCGGTGGAGCGCCACCTGTGGCTGTCCTTCGTCATCTCGTGCACGTTTGTCAGCCTGGCCGGCACGCTGTACGCGCTGCTGAACAATTTCACCGATCCGCGCGCACTGCGCTGGGACATGTCGGGCAACTTCGTGATCATGACGGTTCTGGGCGGGATGCGATCGTTCTGGGGCCCGTTGCTGGGCGCGGGCGTG
>Ga0210401_10000253_pt1 | contig 67658 bp, 50 predicted proteins | sample IncBWH32MmetaG_FD_150866 | JGI IMG/M metagenome (GOLD analysis project Ga0210401, IMG submission 150866) | Forest soil microbial communities from Barre Woods Harvard Forest LTER site, Petersham, Massachusetts, United States - Inc-BW-H-32-M | ecosystem: Environmental > Terrestrial > Soil >...
AGCTCAGGTTTTTTCCAAAGATCCGGACATTCCGAGGCTGGCCCAGGAGATCTATGATCGCGTCGATTTCCAGTGGATGCTGGACGGCGATCCCTACATCCTGTCGCATGGGTGGAAACGCGGAAAAGGCTTTCTAAAATATAAGTGGGGGACCTACAGCGAGTCGTCACTTTTGTATATGCTCGCGATCGGGTCGTCCACACATCCGATTTCCGAGCAATCCTGGTACGCTTGGCAGAGACCTCTGTACACCTATGGCCCCTATGAATTTATAAGCGGGGGGCCGCTGTTCACACATCAGTATTCGCACGCCTGGGTAGACTTCCGGACGCGTCGCGACCGCGGTTTTCTTGACTTTTTTCAGAACTCCGTGAACGCCACCAGAGCCAATCGGCTGTACTGTTCCAACCTCCACCAGAACATGGCTCTGAGTTTCGGACCCGAGATCTGGGGTATCACAGCGTCCGACGGCCCGAAGGGATACAGGATCTACGGCGAGATCAAAGCTTTCGAACCGGTGGATGGAACGATCGCGCCGTGCGCCGCGGGTGGATCGCTAATGTTCACACCCGACATTTCCATACCGACACTGCGAACAATGCGCGAGCAGTTTCAGGATCGGTTATATGGCCGCTATGGATTCGTGGACGCTTACAACCCCGAGCTGAAGTGGTTCGACACCGACGTGGTCGGCATAGACCTGGGCATCACCGTTCTCAGCGCGGAGAATCTGCTGAGCGGCGACGTATGGCGCTGGTTCATGAGCAACGAAGCAGTCCCGCATGCGATGGATCTGGCGGGATTCAGTCTACCGCCATCAGAAACACCCGCCCCCTTATCCAAGAAGCCTGCCCGCAAGGCCAAGGGATCGGGCGCCAAGCGGCCGATCAAGAAGTCAAATTCCTGATCAGAAATCGAAAGCACTCATTTAAGCGGCGGCTTGGTCGGATTCGGGAAAGACTTCGATCAGAGTCGGCATGCGCTCTTGGAGAAGAAACTCGGTGGCTTGAATGAGAGGATCCTGATGGAATCGCTCCTGCATACGATTACCAAGCAGTGCATTGTCGATGGCGGCCAGTCCCATGCCCTGGTGATGAGCCATGAAGCAGCGAATGAATTCGGGAGCCTGGAGACCGTGCACCGAGTAATCGATTGCTTCGAAAAAGCCGTGACGTGCTAAACACCCTTGTCCAGCCAGGGAGCGCAGATTGGCAGTACTCTTCGAAGGGTCGATCATTAGGGCGAGCATGCTTGCATACGGCGCCACCACCAGGTGGCCGGTGCGATCCGATCGGGCGCTCAATGCCGGAACACCAAAGGCACGGTACTGATACTGCATGCGGCTGTCCCGAGCGGAGTGCGCTGACTCGGAAATTCCCCACGGCACTTTCCGCTCCTGCGCATAGGCCTGCTGGATCTCGACCGCGCCTCGCATGCCATGCTCCAACAGTGTGTTGCTGTAGTTGCGCATGTGGATGATCGGCATCAGGTATTCGAACATGGTGCCGCTCCAGGAAATCAACGACCTGCGGTTGCAATAGCCGGTAAGCTTTCGTCCCAGCCGGAACCATGTGTCGCGGGGAATTTCGCCCTTCGCGATCGCCAGGAAGACCGCAGTTCGCGCTTCCGATGCCAGCAGATCGTAGCAGGCCTCATCCGGCCTGGCATTGTCGATGTCATAACCAATTCGCAGAAGCTTGCGCCGGGGATCAAATAGAAAACGAAAATCCATTTCTTCGAAGAAGCGCGAAGCATCCCGAGCAACGCCTTCGATTCGCTGAACCAGGCCGGACGCGTACGAGGTGGCATCCAGCAGTCGATGGAACAGCTCTTCCAACGCGGCCCGCAACGCGGGGTAGAGTGGCTGAGGGCTTCCCAGACGCTCGATCAACCGGTCACGAATACGCTCGTACGTGGCGTTCATCTCCGACAGGGTCGGTACCGCGCTGAGTTCCTTAAATAGCGGGGCCAGACTTGGATCGCGCAAGTTTACGCGGAGCTCGGGTTCCAGCTGCGGCTGCAGCCAGGGCGCCAAGCGATACAACTCGGCGATTGCGGCGCCGATGCGCTCCGAAAGCAGACGCTCCCAATACCGGAGTTCTTCCGATTTGTCATGGTCGCCTTGATTATCGAGCCGCACGTGCGTGGGGAGGAGCATTTCCCCGATACGCTGCACGCTATCGCGAGTCTCGGTTAGAACCGATTCCCAATAGAAAAGATCGGCAGGCTCGCAATCCAGGTGGCGAAGCATGCTGGCCAACTGGCGCATCAAGGAGATAGTTCGCGCGTTATAGGGGAGCTCATCGCGAATTCGAAACGCATGGTCACGCAAGCCCTCCAGCAGTTCCACTCCCACGATGGGTTGCTTTAGCAACGAGTGGCAGCCTTGGCGGAGGGCCGTCAGCGAAGCCGCAAGATTACCGCTGTCCACCGAGGATACGTAATGCGGGGCCGGCGGCAGCAGCGACGGTGTGTCGTACCAGTTCAAAAAGTGCCCACGATAGCGCGGCATCTCTTCCATGCTGTCGAAGATCCTGCGGAGCCCTAGCGAAAGCTCTCCAGTCGTCACATATCCGAAGTCATGCGCCGCCAAATGCCCCGTCAGCAGCAGCCCCAGGTTGGTCGGCGAGATCCGGTCCGTCTTGAGGGGCGGATCATCCTGCGTATTATCTGGAACCAGGTAGTGGGTATCGGGGCGCGAATTATCGGCGAAGAATCTCCAGGTGCGCAGCGCGACGTCGCGCAGGAACGCGCGGTCGTGTCCCGCGAGTGCAGCCGGAGCGGGCAGCGGTTCATTCAGCCAGGCCACCATCATGGGCGCCACGATCCAAAGCGCGCATACCAGTGCGATCACGATGTGAACCTGTGGCAGTGAGAACAGGAACAGAATCCAGATCGCCGACGAAAGATAGAGATATTGTTCCACCATGCCAATCTTCACGCCCGAGGAAACTTCCGACTGCGCCATAGTCTCCCACTCGAGGAGATGACGTTTGGTGATGAAGCGGCGGATCACAGTGCGAATGATCGCGTCGCCCATAACGAAAGCCTGGTGCGGAATGAAGATCAGATTGGTTACGGTATTGCCGTGGCTGGCCAGGAATCGCGCTCCAAGATTGCGCGCGAAAGCCGACCAGAATCGCCGCTCGGGTGTCTGAAGGGCCGAAACGAAGATGTCAATATATGCGGGCAATTGCAGCAGTGCAACCATCGCCAGGGTCCAAATGACCGGATGGGCCAACAAAAGCCAGCCCGCTACGAGGAGGCAGACTACGGAAATCTCAAACAAGCTGCGCCGCAAGTTGTCGAACAGCTTCCAGCGGGATAATGCCGAGAGTGGATTCGCGATTCGGCCTTCCGGGGCAGGCGCGCGCCGGAACAGCCAAGGCAGAAGCTGCCAATCACCGCGCACCCAGCGGTGTTTGCGTTTTGAGAAGGCTTGATATGAAGCAGGGTAATCTTCGATCAACTCCGCACTGGCTAGCAGGCCGGTGCGCACATGCTCTCCCTCGATCAAATCGTGACTGAGGATGCTGTTTTCCGGGAACCGCTCCCCTACCGCGGCTTCGAAAGCACGCAGATCGTAAATTCCTTTGCCGGTGAAGCTGGCTTGCCCATGGAGATCCTGGTAGACGTCCGAAATGGAGGTCGCGTAAGGATCGAACCCGGTCTGCCCGCTGAAGATTTGCGCCAGGCGGGAGCGTCCCGCCGATTCTATGCTCACCGATACACCCGGCCGTAGCAATCCATAACCTTCGCGCACGGTTTTGGTCTTCGGATCGATTATTGGATGGTTCAGCGGATGCGCCGCCGCCCCGATCATTTTCGCCGCCGAGTCGCGGGGCAGCTGCGTGTCCGTATCCAGGGTAATGATGAAGCGAACGCCTCGCAGGCGCGTCACGTCACCAGTCACTGTGTCGAACCGGTTTCCGCCGTCAAGCAAGAACTGATTGAGGTCGTTCAGCTTCCCGCGCTTCCGCTCGTATCCCATCCACTTGCCCTCGGACGGGTTCCACGCACGGGCGCGATGGAAAAGATAGAACGGGCCGGTCTGGCCCGACCCGTACTGGGCATTCAGGCGCCGGATTCCATCCACGCACGATCCGAGTACTGAGTCACTCTCGGTCTCGCGAGCGTCCGCGTCGGTGAAGTCGGTGAGCAAGGCGTAGGACAGATTAGGCGCGCGGTTGGCAAGATAACGGATCTCCAGATCCTCGATAAGTTTGGCTACGTTTTTTGCAGAGTAGATTAACGTCGGGACCACCACCATGGTCTGGCAGTTGTCCGGCACGCCATCCGAAAAATCCAAGCTCGGCAATTCTCGCGGCGGCAATAGACGGCTCACCAACGTGTTGACTAACTCGATCGCCGCTTGACTAGCCGGCACTAGGAGCAGCACCAGCATCCAGAGAGCCAGAGGTCCGGCCAGCCACTCGAGCCCGAATACGATCAGCGCCGTCAATAGAGCCACGCTTCCACCGTAGGAAACGCTCGGCCAGCGCTCGATCATCGATCGTAACGTCCAGGATCGCCTGCATCCAATTCGGCGCCGGAAGTCCCGCAAACCAGGTCCGATCAGATAGTAACCGACGTGTGCTCTGCGCGTGTCGGGATCGTTCCCCAGCTGCGCTTCTTCGGCACACTCCCGTGCGGCCTCGGCCACCTGATCCTCGGAGCGGACTGCCTCCCGCGCCAGGATCTCTATCTCGTGCCGGTAGCGGTCGCGCGTCGCAAAATCCATGCGACGGTAAACTCTGGCTGGATCCTGGCGCAATACTTTCTCCGCGGCAGAGACAGACTCCACGAAATCGCGCCAGGAGACGTTCTCCAAAGCCCTCAGACTGGAGATCGCCGCTGACACCACCACTTCCTGATCGAGTGCCCCACACAAACGCTGGATGATTGCCAGCTTCACCATCGATCCAAACGCCCATAGCTCGGCGAAGCGAAGAGATGTTTCAGCCTGTAGGGCCTGGGCGAAAGTCCCAATCGTTAGTGAATCGATTGTGCCGGTTGAACCGCCCACCAGATCGGCCGCGAGCCTGTGGATACGCAATTCGCCGGAGAACGGTCCTTCTTCCAGTTTTGAGAGCTTGCGCAAGTAGGAGGGCGGTAAAGAGCGGCCTATCTCCCGGATCTGAAACTGTACGAACGCGTGGTTGTCCAAAACCCACACGTCCACCGCGGAGCGTTCTCCTTTTTCAGTATGCAAACCGTGAACGCGCGTACGCAGTTGCCGCATGCATTCGTTGAGGAGCGCCCGGACGCTCCGCGGACCGGTGAGCGGCGGAAATGTCACGCCCGGATTCGACTCGATCGCGATGCTTGGACTGCTCATTTGTAGTTCGCCGCCTGAAGTTCAAAAAGCTTGGCGTATTCCCCGCCCGTTGCCACTAGTTCGTCGTGCGTGCCCTGTTCGCGAATCTGACCGTCTTCCAGCACCACGATGCGATGTGACTTACGCACGGTGGAGAAGCGGTGCGAAATCAGAATCGCCATCTTGCCTCGGGCCAGATCGGCAAATCGGGCAAACACTTCGGATTCAGCGACCGCATCTAGCGCAGCGGTCGGCTCGTCCAGAATCAAGACCTGAGCGTTGCGCAAATACGCGCGCGCCAATGCAAACTTCTGCCACTCGCCGCCTGACAAATCCACGCCACCTTCGAAGCGGCGTCCCAGCATCTGATCGAGGCCACCCGGAAAACGCGCTAGCAGGCGATCGGCCCGGCTCTTGCGGGCGGCATTCCAAAGAGCGTCATCATGGGTAGCTTGCGTGATCCGTCCTACTCCGATGTTCAGTCGCGCGGTCAGATCGTAACGCACAAAATCCTGGAAAATGACGCCGATCTCCTTGTGGAGCGCCTCCACGCTGTAATCGCGCAGGTCGACGCCATCCAGCAGAATCACACCCCCGGTTGGGTCGTACAGGCGGGCAAGCAGCTTCACCAGCGTCGTCTTGCCTTGTCCATTCTCACCGACTAGCGCAATATGTTCGCCCGGCGACATGCGGAAATTAAGGTTCTTAAGCACCAGGCGATCGGACCCCGGATAGTGAAAGCAGACATCGCGAAACTCGAATCCATCGCGGATTTGACGCGGGGCTAGGACCGCATTGGGCTTCGAGCGGATGCCTGGCTGAACCGAAAGAAACGTCACCAAATCGGACAAGAACAGCGCCTGATCCGAGATACTCGAAAACAGCGAGAAAACACCCTGCAATTGGGTGGCTGCCCCCGCGATAGCGCCGGTAAGGAAGGTAAGTGTCCCTAGATCGATTTTGCCCAGCAGTGCTTGCCACACCAAGTACGCGTAACTGCCGTAGTAGCCAACCGACCCGACAATCGCCAGGGCGGAGCCCCACCACAACCGGCGTCGCGTCAAGTGCCGGTTCTTTTGAATGATTCCGTCGGTGAGAACCGCATAGCGATCGTGAAGATAACCTCCGAGCGCGAACATCTTCACTTCCTTGGCGCTCTCCTTACTGCTGCCGAGGATTCGCAAGTAGTCCAGCTCGCGGCGGATGGGTGTCAGACTGTGAGCCAGAGAGTAGCCTACAAAAGCGAAGTGGCTCTCGCCGGCGAAAGCAGGCACAACACAAAGAACCAGCAGAGCGAACAGCCACGGTGAGTAGACAATCACTCCGATCGACAGCGATACCAACGTAATGGACTGCAACACCAGCCGGCCCATGGAATTGAGCATTCCGATACGATCGGTCGCCTGCAGGCGGGCGCGCTCCAGCTTGTCGTGAAACGCGGGGTCTTCGAAAGATGCAAGGTCGAGCGCCGCGGCATGATTCATCACTCGGAGACTGACCTCGCGCGTAAACTCGTCCGCCAGGCGGGCGTCGGTGTAGTCGATGGCGCGGCCGAGAAGGTTGTTGAGGGCGGCCAGCAGGAATTCGACGGCCAGCAGAATCCATATCTCGTGGGGCAGCGGACCGGGATGCTTTACTTGCGCAACGACAATATTGATAATCCATTTCGAGACTGCGAGCACGGCCAGGGGGATTAGCGCGCTTGCGACACGCAAGGCGAGTCCACCGGCAACTACGCGCGGGGCCGCATCCCAAACGAGTTTTAATACCGGAGGAACATTTCGCAGAGCCGCGAAGCGATCCCGCCAAGCAGCTTGCTGCGACGAAACAGGTAAAGACATCAGGACGCGGTCCTTGTTAAATGAATCCTAGAGCTCGGCTCGGTGAGCTTGGTTCAAGCAAAAGGTAATAGCAAATGGAGTACCGTTGGTAATAAAGGGTGGTTTGTTTAGAGTGGCTTCACAACCTTTTGATAATGCAGTCGTTCCGGGGCCCAAAGAAATGGGTGTCACCTTCGCCGTGAACCGGGTTACATTGCAAATTATTCAGTCCTAGGGCACTTGCTTCCGCTGCGGCCGAACGTTAGAATGAGATGGTTACGCAGTGAAAACTGTGTGTGTCCGCAAGGTTATCTAACCTGCGATCCACTTGGGCTGGATCCATCCCAGCGAAACGCCCGTCATCAACAGTCCGAGAATCAACACTACTGAGGCGGAAGCGATAGGCATCCAGCGAAAGAACAGACTTCCCCCGGTCCTCTTGCTTTCCGGCAGCAAGTTCTTCGCGTAGATTACGAGCACGCCGATTCCCATCAGCACAATCGCGAGACCGAGGCTGAATGAGACCAGTAGCACCAAGCCGAGGCCAACGCGGCGTAACGCGATCGCGCTCAACAATAAGACCAGCGCTGACTCACAGGGCACCAAGCCACCGCTCGCGCCCAAAGCGGCCAGTCCGGACCAGGACACTTCGTCCGGCATATGCGAATGGCCATGCGGCGCGGGCGTGTGCGTGTGAACGTGATCATGATGCGGGTGAGCGCGCGGATGATCATGATCGTGGGGATGATCATGATCGTGCGCATGGCTGTGATGATGATGGTCGTGATGATGATGATCGTGGGAGTGCGCGTGGCTGGTTCGACGCAGACGTTTATACAGCATCCAGGCGCCGATCGCAACAATCGACATACCCGAGATAGCGCCTAGAACGCGAGTGATGTTCTCGGGAACCACATATTGAAAGAGGAACAGCGTCGCCATCCCGAGCAGAAACACGCTCACGGTGTGCGTGAAGGTGACCATGGCGCCCAAGAAGGCGGCGTGCTTGAGCGTTCCGCGCGATCCCACCAGGTAGGCAGCCACAATCGTTTTACCGTGCCCCGGGGTCAGCGCGTGAGCAGCGCCCAAAACGAAAGCGATGCCTATAGCCGTCGCAATCATCCAGGGCGTGATCTCCGGCTGATGCAAAAGTCGCGCCAACGCATCCTGCTGAGGTGCAGATCCAGCTTGCAGCCACGCAAAGAGTTCCGTCATGCTCACTCCGCATTCTACCGCTGAGGCGCGCCATTCGGCGGGGCCGCGGCGTTACGGAAAGATATTTCCGCGGTTGAGAAGCCAGTTTGGATCGAGATGCCGTTTGACTTCCTTCATGGCCTCGATTTGACCCGGCGTGTACTGGAGAGCTAAAAGGTGCGCCTTGCGCTTGCCCAAGCCGTGTTCGGCCGAGACGGTTCCACCCAGCTCAACCGCGTGACGCGCGAATTCCAGCATAAGGTCCTGGCCGGCTTTGAATTCAGCTTCAGACTTCGGCAGGATGTTAACGTGCACGTGCGCGTCCCCGATGTGGCCAAAGATGACGTAATCGAGCGAAAGCTTCTGCAAACAGAGATGGTAATGCGCCAACATTTCGAGGTTGCGATCCAGCGGGACGGCATAATCGGAATTGACTTTTAGATAGCCGCGTCGCCGCACCGTGTCGTTGACGATCTCGGGCAACGCGTGACGAAAGCGCCGGAAGCGTTCGCGATCCTGATCGCTGGCGGCGAACCAACTGTCTTCGGGCACATGCTCGGCCCAGAAATCGACATCGCCGCTTTCCTGTTCGATCAACAGCGCTGCCCCGGCATCCGGCGGGATCTCAGAGTAGCGCTCACGCAAAAGCGCCAGCGAGTTACGGTCGAAGTATTCAATCATCCGCAGGCCGGACAGGCTACGCCAAGCCTCGACTACGGCGAGCGCAGCGTCATCGCTCGCAAAAAACACCACACCCGCCAGTATGTCCGCCGGTTCAGGCAGCAGTTGCAGGTCCGCTTCGGTCACAATACCGAGCGTTCCTTCGCTCCCGGTAAAAAGGTCGATCCAATCCATGTCGGGAGCCAGCGCGTAGCCGGCCGTGTACTTGGTGGTATTCGGTAGCGGGATCTCGGGAACCGGAAAGTCTACTTTATCGCCGCGCGCCACCTGAAGGATGCGGCCATCCGCCAGAATCACTCGCAACCTCAGTACGTGCCGGCGCGTACTTCCATAACGGAAACTGCGCGAGCCGCTAGCATTGGTCGCGATGTTGCCGCCGACGCTGGCCGTACGCTCGGTAGGATCGGGCGCGTAGAACTGCCGGGTCGCACGCGCTGCCGTCTGCACGGCTTCAAGCGAAACTCCCGCCCCAACTATCGCGCGGCCCTTTTCGATTTCCAGCCGCTGAAATTTTTCGAGTGAGACCACCCAGCCACCTTGCGCGACACTCCCGCCCGTCAGCCCGGTTCTCCCGCCGGAAATCGTCACAGGAATCGAGTCGCTGGCGGCGCCGGCAAGAATTCTAATCAACTCCGGCTCATCGGCCGGAACCAACACCTTTTCGGCCTTCCCACGAAAGCCCGAGGCGTCGACTAAATACGAATCCATTCAGACTTCGAGAATCACCGGCATGATCAGCGGCCGGCGAGAGGTCTGCTTATTGAGAAAACGCTTCAAGTCCCCGCGGATTTTTTCCTGCATAACGCCCCAATCAGTGCGCTCTTCTTCGCTCGACGATTCAAGCGTCCGCGCCACCACTTGCCGCGCTTGTTGCAGAAGATCCGAGCCGTCTTCAAACGACATAAATCCGCGGCTGACGATCTCAGGCAGCGTCTCGTTCTTGCCGGAATGCTTGTTGATAGCGATGATTGGGAGCACGAAACCGTCTTCGGATAAATGACGGCGGTCGCGAATAACAATATCCTCCACCACTTCGTCGACGGTGCCCGAGTCAATGCATACTCGGCCCACGGCGACCTTTTCGCCTCTGCGCGCCCCATGACGATCTATCTCCAATGTCTCGCCGGTCTCCATCACGAACGTCTCTTCCAGACCAGCGCCCCTCAGATGCTGGGCGAGCGACGCGTGCTTGGCAAGCTGCCGGTATTCGCCGTGAACCGGAAGGAAGTAGCGAGGCCGCACCAGATTCAATACCAGCTTCAGCTCCTCGGCGCTGCCATGTCCGGAAACATGCACGGGCGGATTCATGGAGCCGTAAATCACGTCAGCGCCGCGTTTAGCGAAGTGGTTAATCATCCGGTAAATGCCTTTCTCATTGCCGGGAATGATGCGAGCGCTCAGTACCACCGTATCCCCGCGCTCCACCGAGATGTTCTTGTGATTATCCACGGCGATGCGCGACAGCGCAGACATTGGCTCGCCCTGGGTGCCCGACGCCACCACCACTAATTTGGCCGGATCGGTCTGCGCGATATCCTGTGGCCGCAGCAGGATGCCATCGGGTAGCTCTAGCAAACCCAAGGTGTGCGCGATCTCGGTGACATTGTTCATGCTTCGTCCGAGAAAGGCCACCTTGCGTCCGTACTCGCCGGCCAGCTCGATGATCAGTTGCAGCCGGTGTATCGAAGAGCTGAAGCACGAGATCACCAGCCGGCGCTCGGCGCGATAAAAGATTTCCTCCATGCGAGGCCGCACCGCTCTTTCGCTCTCCGTGTAGCCGGGGCGATCGACATTCGTGGAATCCGACATCAGCAGCAGAACGCCGCGCTTCCCATATTCAGCTAGAGTGTGAAGGTCGAAGAGCTCGTTGTCGGTGGGCGTGGGATCCACCTTGAAGTCGCCGGTATGGATGATTACGCCCAGTGGCGTCGTGATGGCCAGCGCCATTGCGCTCACAATCGAATGGGTGACATGGATGAATTCGATCACGAACGGCCCTATTTGCACTTTTTCGCCGGGCTTCACCTTGTTGAACTGGACATTCTCGACCGACTCGTGTTCCTCCAGCCGTCGTTCCACTAGCGCCAGCGTGAACGCCGTTCCATACACCGGCACATTCAAATCGCTAAGTAGAAACGGCACCGCTCCAATGTGATCTTCGTGGCCATGCGTCAATATCAGCGCGCGAAAATGCTCGCGATTTTTGTGCAGATACGCGAAATCTGGAGTGACGATGTCCACGCCCAGCAGTTCCGCGTCCGGGAACATCATGCCTGCATCCACTACGATGATGTCGTCGCCATAGCGGATGGCCATTGAGTTCATGCCGAACTCGCCGAGTCCCCCGAGTGGCACTAGTTGAAGCTTGTGATCGGACATTAAGTCTAAGTTTACAGGGTGCGGCTTAACAGGTGGAGTCATGGGACAGGACGGGCAACCGGGAAACCGCAGGCGATGATGGCGCGTCTTTCGTTTGCCCGGCTCGCAGATGATATTCTCGGGAAGTAGGTGGACGAATGACTGGCCGGCAGACCCTGTGCGGAGTCGGATGCGCGCTGACCTTCCTGTGCGCGTTGTACGCGTTCCAGCGGCCGTTCTATCAACTGCAAGGCGTGGAATACCGGGCCTTCGAGCTACCTACCGACTGGCAGCAAAAAGGCGAGTGGGCCTTCGCGCGTCTGATGTTCCCGGGCGGTCCCAACGACGGATACCGGGGGCGTTTCGATGGGGACTTCCGTCTGGGACTGTCATTGTGGACACAAGATTACCCACGTGCCGACCGCCACTTCTCTCTGGCGCTCCGGCGCCTCAGCCGCATTCATGTCCGATCGGTAGAGCAACCTATTAATGTCGAAGAAGGCGACGACGTTTACAACTGGCCCTGGCTGTATGCGGTCCAGGTGGGCGAGTGGGGACTTACGGAGTCCGAAGCGAAAATACTGCGGGACTACCTGCTGCGCGGCGGCTTCTTCATGGCTGACGATTTCCATGGAAACTCCGAGTGGCAAATGTTCGAGAAGCGTATTCGCTTTGTCTTTCCCGACCGGCCCATCGTGGACATCCCTGATAACGATGCGATCTTTCACACTGTCTTCGATCTAAACGATCGTTTCCAAATACCCGGCGCCGAACATTTGGGCGCAGGTTGCAAGGCCTGCTCCAACGGGGGCGTGGGAGCGCACTGGCGCGGAATCTACGACGACAAAGGCCGCATCATGGTCGCGATCTCGTATAACTCGGACGTGGGCGACGCCTGGGAGTTTGCCGACGATCCGGGCTATCCGGAGAAATTTGCCAACCTGGCGATCCGCCTAGGCGTGAACTATGTGGTGTACGCGATGACGCATTGAGCGACCGGCCTAAAGAACGCTACTTCCGGGCGAACCCCTATGGACGGCGTTCCTTCCCAGCCTTGATGAAAGGCTCGGCTTTCGAATTTTTCTCGTTCCAATGCACCGGCTCGTCAGAGTTGGCGACCGTCACCAGCGCCAGCGCGATCATGCGGTCCACTTTGGCCATGTTGTCGTAGTCGATCTTCTGCCATTCGTCACCCAGGCCATGATAATCCGGAAATTCAAACGAAACCGCGAGCGTGTGAGCCGGCACACCGGCCTCCGCCAATGACAGGTTGTCGCTGGCCCGAAAATACGCATCGCTGTTGTGCGGATGTTTATACAGCTTGATCCCGGTTAGCTCACCGGCTTTCGACAAATAACCAGAGAGATCGGAGTAGTCGAATCCCGTTAGTGTGGCATTCGAAATTTGAGGGCCCTCGCTCGAATCGGTCCGCCCCACCTGTTCGAGGTTCAATTGCGCGATAGTCTTGTCCAGCGGCCAAGCCGGATGACGCGCATAGTAATGCGATCCAACCAAGCCCTCTTCTTCGCCGAAAAAGGTCATGAAGACGATGCTGCGCCGCGGATGTGGATGCAACGTCGCCAACGCGCGAGCTACCTCGATCACCGAAACAGTGCCGCTGCCGTCGTCATTGGCGCCATTATAAATGCGATCGCCTGGTCCGTCCGCCAATCGGCCGAGGTGATCGTAGTGCGCCGTCAAAAGTATGCAGGTATTTTTCAGCGCCGGGTCGGAACCTCGCAAAATGCCGATCACGTTGTGCAGCGATACCGGCGTCTGGCGCGGCTGCGCCACATGAATAGATCCGAACGCATCTGTGGGTCCGGCCTTGAGCACAGCATAAAACCGGGCCGCATCTGGTCCGGCCAGCCGGATGCGTGGCGCACGACCCGACGGCATTTCGGGATCAATCAACCGCTTTCCTGGTTGCTGATCATTGCTGGTCCTGCGGTCAATGGTCACAATCGCGGCCGGTTTCGCCTCGCGCAGTTTCCCTAAGGCGGATCGTATGTTGGCCCCTCCGCCGCGCGCGAATTCCGTAACGACCACCTTCCCCTCCACCTGTCCCGCCGTGAAGCCCCCCACCAACGCGCTATCGTTTACGTCGAGCTTGAATACCGGCTCGCGCGAAATATCCAGGGCCGCCGACGCGTCGCTCTGAAGATCTTTCGGATCAGCGGTGAAGCTCGCTTCCGGCCGGGAAAACTTCAATTCGATCCCCTCCGGATTCGGTTCGCTGACCGCCATACGAGCGGACTGGTAGTAGCCATCGTCGCCGCCGGGTTCAAGACCGGCGCTTCGAAACTGAGCAGCGATGTACTCGGCGGCAATATCCAGCCCGCGCGAGGGCGTGTCGCGTCCTTCGAGCAAGTCGGAAGCTAGGAACGAGAGATCTCCGCGCAGCGGGGCAGCTCGAACAAGATCGATGGCAGCTTGCAGTTCGCCGCTAATGCTTGGCTTGGGAGGAGCGGCGATTTGCGACGAGCATAGGCACGTTAGGCAGACTACAATAAGAGCTGAAGTTTTCCGCATGGTTTCGGAACGCGACTGATCTAACGAGTATCGTAGCAAGAGTATGGGAATTTTGAATGATGCCGGGCTCGTCGACCGGGCGATACTCAATCGGGAAATCGAGGCCATCCTCCAAGAGACCACCGGGAATTTTCAGGCCCGCGAGTTAGTACAGGATCATGTAGAGACCGTAATTCGAGCCGGACGAAGTGGCGAGGTGCGACAGGCGGCCGAGCGCGTCATCGAGCTTCTCAGTCTGGACTTGGATGACCTTCGTAAAGGCGCGCTGTTGTCCCTTATGGTCCGTCTGACCGGCAAGCGGAAGTTCGATCCAGTGGCTGGCTATGTCCTTGAAAAGCGCGCAACTTACGTGACTGGCCGGGGTTGACATACGAATAAAAAAAGAGCACGATACAGACAGGAGTTTTTTATGCGCCTTCTCGCTGCGAGCCTTGGGATTGGTGTTTTACTTTCGGGGTCTGCGTTCGCCCAGTACATGATTTCCGCTCATTCCGGCGTCGTTCAGTCGGTGGACGGACGTGCTTATCTGGAGGAGCAGCCCATTCAGCCGAAGTTCGGGCAATTTCCGGACATCAAGGAGAACCAGAAATTCCGTACCGAGGACGGAAGAGCCGAGATTCTGCTAACGCCTGGCGTCTTCCTGCGAATGGCCGAAAACAGCTCCATTCAGATGGTCTCGAACAAGCTGACTGATACGCGCGTAGAGGTTCTCAGCGGCTCGGTTATGGTGGAATGCGATGAAGTCCAGAAGAACGACGCCAAAGACAACGCGGTCATGCTGCTCTACAAGGGCAATACGATGCTGCTTGTAAAGCACGGTCTGTATCGCGTGGATACCGAACCAGCGCTGTTCCAAGTATACGACGGAGAGGCGATCGTAAAGGGCGACTCCGGCCAGGTCACATTGAGATCCGGCAAGGAAACCGCGCTAAATGGCGTCCTGATGGCGGAAAACTTCGATAAGAAAGCCGTGGACGATCTGTATCTCTGGAGTAGCCAGCGATCCAGTTACCTAGCGAAAGCCAACGCTTCGTCGGCGTCGACTTTGCGCAACTCATCATCCGGCGGTTCATACACCCCGTGGCAATATAATCCGATGTTCGGAATGTTCACTTACGTGCCGTACGGCGGGATGGCGTACAGCCCCTTTGGATGGGGTTTCTACAGCCCCTACTCAGTCTTCGGCTCGCCTTACTACTACGGATACGGCGGTTACGGTTACGGCGGCTACGGTGGCTCGATCGGTCGAGCTGTCTCCTTCAGTCCGTATACGGGCAGCCGGTGGGGTTCCGGGAGTCCTGCCACTCGCGGTTATTCGGCTCCTTCGGCCGGAGTGGGTGGAGGTGGATTGAGCGGCGGCGGTAATGCAGCGGTTAGCCGCGGCGGCGGGTCGGTCGGTGGCGGCGGGGGATCGATGGGCGGCGGTGCAATGGGTGGCGGTGGTGCCATGGGCGGGGGCGCCCACATGGGTGGCGGGGGCGGCGGCGGACACCGGTAACACGTTTCGCGCTACTTTAGATTTTTCTCGAAGAAGTCGGTCGTCTTCTCGAGTAGTTGCTTGCGCAATTCTCCTGTGACTCCGTGGGTCTTCTGGGGATAGACCACCATATCGAAAAGCTTGCCGGATCGTTCAAATGCATCCGCCATTTGCATCGAGTTTTGGAAAAGAACATTGTCATCCTCGATGTTATGGACCATCAGCAGCTTGGCTTTGAGTTTGTCGGCATATTCCACCGCTGAGCTGGCCCGATACCCTTCCGCATCCTCGGAGGGAAGTCCCAAATAGCGCTCCGTATAGATGGTGTCATAGTTGCGCCAATTAGTCACCGGAGCCCCAGCGATTCCGGCTCGAAATACATCCGGCGCGTTCAGCAACGAGTAAAGGGTCATGTAGCCCCCGTAGCTCCAGCCATAAATTCCGATGCGCGCCGGATCGACAAACCCCTGCCCCACCAGATAGCGAATTCCTTCCAACTGATCAGTCAGCTCGGTCTTACCCATCCGGTGATAAATGGGCGATTCGAAGGCGTGGCCGCGGCCCGTCGATCCGCGATTGTCCATCTGCCAGATCACAAAACCACGCTGCGCCAGGGCTTGATCCCAGGTTGCGCCTGACCAGGAGTTGCGAACGCTCTGCGCTCCCGGACCGCCGTATACCATCACGATGGCGGGATATTTTTCGCCGGACCGAAAATTGGCGGGCTTGATGAGCCGAGCGTAGAAAAGCGTGCCCTGCGAGCCTTTGAAAGTGACGATCTCGGTAGGCAGGACCTCATACTCATCGGTCAGCCGGCGATCCATTTCGCGGTAAACCGACCATTCCGCTCCATCCTTGGTATTCACCGTTCGACGGGACGGCTGCGTAATGTTCGAGAACGTATCCAGGTAATATTCAGTGCTTGGGCTCATGGAAATGCCATGTGTTCCCGCTCCCTGACTGATGCGTTTCCGGTCCTTGCCGTTGAGCTTGATCGAATAAAGCTGCCGCTCCAGAGGACTAGCTTCGCTCGACACGAAGTACAGCATCTGACGCGCCTCGTCGACGCCAGCCAGATTAGTCACCTCCCAGTTGCCTTCCGTTATCCGCTTGTGCTGCTTTCCGTCCAGCCCATAAAGGTAGAGATGCTGGAAGCCATCGCGCTCGCTTCCCCAAATAAATCGCCCATCGTTGAGGAAATGGAATAGATCGTTGTGGTTGATCCAGTAAGGATCGCTCTCGTGCAGAATCGATTTCGCTGCTCCCGTGGAAGCATCCGCAAGAGTAAGATCCAGTTCGTTCTGCACGCGCGTGAAACGTTCGATGGCCAGCTTGGAGGAGTCCGGCGTCCAATACACGCGGGCGATCAGGTAGCCCCGCGTATCGCCTAAGTCCATCCACCGGGTGTTTCCACCTCCGGCAGATATTATGCCGATATGCACATCCGCGTTCGCAGTTCCGGCTTGAGGATAGCGTTCCGGCTCCGCAATCGCACGCACCCCCGTGAGGGCCACTTGCGGATAAATCATTTCGCGCGCGGTGTCGAGTTGAAGATAGGCGATGTGCTTGGAATCAGGCGACCACCAGTACGCAGTGCCCAGGTCCAGCTCCTCCGGATAGACCCAATCCAGCTCTCCGTTCAGCAGCGTCGGATTTCCGTCTTCGGTAAGACGCGTTACCTGCCGCGAGGCAAGGTCCATGTTGTAAAGGTCGTGACTCCTGCGAAAAGCTACGCGCGCTCCATCCGGCGATAGCTTGGGATCGTGCTCCGGCTCGGCGGTAGCGGTCAGTTGGTCCCACTTCCCGGAATCGAGTGTCAATAGAAACAGATCGCCGCGTACGCTAAGCAACAGCTCCTTACCGGACTCCGACCATTGCAAGCTATCTTCACTAACCCGCCGGTTTTGCCAATCGAAACGCTGGGCCTCTGGGATTGGGATCGCGGCTTTCTGGAGCGGCTCGAGCGACAGCAGTTCTTTCTCGCGCTTGGCGGCGACATCGTAAAGCATTACCTGGCTGCCTCGGATATACGCGAAATACTTTCCGTCCGGCGACCAAACCGGCGTACCGCCTCCGGCCCGTCCACCACCCCGGTCAAACTGAGCGATAGTCTCCAGAGTGATCGGCTTTTTTTGAGCGAACAGGCAAAAAGAACAGGCTAAGAACACCAACAGGGAGAGCAACGGCATTTGACTGTGATTTTACGCTAAAGACCGGAGCCGGGGCTCGCCGGTAGCCTGATAGCGCCGTTGACGGGGCCGCGGCCGTTGAAACGATAGATAGCAACGTCGGGATTCACAACGTCGGGGTTTTTGTACAACTGCTCAAACGCGCTGTTCGACTCCACTATTTGCCTTAAACGCCGGGCGCCGCGTTCGTGTAGGTCACGGTAAAAGTCATCCCGCGCTATCACCACATAGTCGAGCTGCTGCTCGGCCGCGAAATCCGGAACTGAGAACAGAAGTTTGTCGAGCCCAGCCTCGTCGTGATGATAAAAGAATTTCGACGGTATCGGAAGGTTGCACGATCTCCTGCCCGAATAAAGGTACAAAAGCGGATCGTCGTAGGCAAACACGTTCGCTTCCGGTGGCGCGTTGCGCGCGATCCATTCATAGGCCGGTCGTCGCGTGACAAAATCTGAGCGATAGGAGGCAAACAAGCCGGGCAGGAATCCGAACAAGCCATAAGTGGTTGTGAATGCCATAAATATCGCCAACGCAGCCAATGCCCCGCCCACTGCTAACGCGGCCGCTCGATCGGCGAACGCCGGTCTTCGCCAGGAGCGGCGGAGGGTCTGGTAGACATTCTCCAGTTCCGTCCACAGTCCGGCCAGCAACAACGGATAAAGCGGAAATACGAAACGCTGATCAGGCGTGTAATGCCAAACTAGCAACGCTAGAGAATATCCCAGTGCGGTTATAGGATACTGCAGCTTGCGGGTTTTCAACGCTAAGCGCACGCAGCCGGCGATGGCAGCGACAGTCACTACCCGCTCCAAATGTTTCGACCCGTAAGGAACGTCGAAGGTCAGCAGTTTGCCTGCCCCCATCATGAACGCGTCTAGGTTGTGCCAAACCACCAGCGGCAGGTCGCGCAGAGGTACGTCGTACATCTGATATCCGAGATAGTTGGTGTAGTAGAGCGTAACCAGATCCCATGATCGCGAAAGATGCCCGGAGACCCACCATTGCCAACCAACCATGGCGGGCAACATTGTTGCGATGTACAGCGCCGCCTTGGTGAACTGCTTTCGCAAAGCGAAGCACAAAGGCACGGTGATCAGAAGCGGAGCGGCGGAGGACTTTGTCAAGTAAGCCAACGCCCCGCCGATACCAGCTAGCGCGGGAAGCCACCACGTCGCGTTGCGGTCTGACGCTCGTTCCGCCAGCATTACAGTTCCCAGCAGGAACGCTGTAAACAGCAGCTCGGGCATCAACGAAAAACTGAATACGGCCGCCACGGGACTCAAACCCGCCGTGAGTAACAGCACACACTGCACTCGCCAGTCGAATTCAAATTGGCGGAGAAAGATCCAGACTGTGAACAGGTAGATGGGGAGTAAGACCCATGCGAACAGCGTGGCCAAGGGCAGATTCGATGGAAAATTGGGATTGACGCGCCAGATTCCTGCCAGCAGCATTGCATAGAGCGGAGGGTACTTCGTTTGATACGGTTGATTTGGCAGACTCGAAATGCGATACCCGTCTCCGGCGGCTAAGCTCTTGGCGGACACCCAGTAGATGGCGTCATCGTGATAGAAACCCAAATGCGGCATGGCTCGCAGCGTCCATGCGAGGTATGCTGACGGCGCCAGCGCCAGCACGAACACACCTATCGCTGTCAGCTTTCTCAGCATCCAACCTGAATCTAACAGTAAGCCCACAAAGGACCAATCGGGTGTTCACCCTAGAACCAGTATTCTTGAAGAGTTGAAACTGATCCAGCAGCGCGGCGTAGTTTCGATCTCTGAAACGGTACCGTCCACGGTGTCGTACTAAGGTGAATGCCTTAGGTACCGGGACTTTGGTAACCTTTCCGTCTCAGGTTTTGTCTAATACCCTAGTTAAGGCGAATGACTGAGGACCACACCGCATTTGGACCCATGAGGCAATCGCATTGAATCAACTTCTCCTGCACTATTCCTACCTGCAAGTCTTGGATCTCTTGACGACCATTGCCTTCCTGGTAAATGGGGTCAAGGAGGCTAATCCGCTGGTCCGGATGGCGTTGAATCTAGGCCACAACCCGATCGGCAGCTTGATCGGAGTTAAGCTGCTGGCAGTAGTGTTGGGTATTTATTGTTGGCGCATGGGACGCCAGCGCTTGCTCTCGCGAATCAACGTCATGTTTGCGCTAGTGATAGCTTGGAACTTGATCGCGCTCATCCTGGGGACGCTTCCCCACTTCTCGGTTTGAATTCCCGGACGATTTGAACGTCCGGGCGGTTTAGAAAGCCGCTGGGATAACCGCCCGTCTACTGCACCGGCAACATCACCGTATTGCTGTTGGCGCTATTGACACTCACAGTCAACTGCACCATTCCGCTGCCCGCCATGGTAGGGGGAACTTGAAAAGTAGTCATCGCAACACCTGTGTATCCGGGAGCGGCGCCGGACCAGGTGGGCGTTGGGTTCTGGTTGCCGAGACTGATGCTCACTGAATCCGTGAGGCCGGGAGGTGGGGCCGGAGGGAAGAACCCGTCGACCACTGGGGCCGAATAAGGTCCGAATCCAGTGCCAAGCAATGAGATCGTTTCTCCGCCTTGCGCCGGACTGTCCGGCGTAATCACGGAGCCATCCGCATGAAGAGCGATGGCGTACGTTTGAGAATTCAGGCTCTGGCCGAACAAGCCGGGCGAGTTTCGCGCGACTGTGAAAGTCGCCGATACATCGGGTTGGCCGGGCGAGTGGACCACTAGTGTGTAATTGCCATCCGATAGTTCAAACGGCACTTGCGCATTGATCTGCTGAGGCGATACGTAGAGCAGCGGCAAAATGTAATCGTTGACGGTTACTGTCACACCATCAATGGCCTGGGCCAGAGGATTTACCGGCCCTACATCCGTCTGGGGCGAAAGACTCTGTCCAGTGATGGAAATGAGCGATCCCGGACTCACCGTCGAACCGGGAGTGGTGCCGGCCGCGTTGCTAACACCCACCGGAGCAATGTAGGGAACCGAGGTCGTCATCGCGATCACATTTCGGGGCGAAGACATTGTCACCATTCCCGAGGGGTACGATCCGTTCAAATCCCCATTCCAACGGCTGAATTTGAAGCCGTTGTTCGGAGTAGCAGTTACCGTGACTTGAGTTCCATTCGCGTAGAACATATCGCTAGACGCCGGCGAGAACTGGAAACTAATGCCATTGGCTGGCTGCGAAGTGGCACTCAACTGGTACGAAGTAGTGTAGCTGGCCGTGAGAACTGCGTAGTCGGCACTCACCGTAAACATGTGGTCAGATGCGCCTCCATCCGACCAGGATCCGAAATCCAGCCGGGCAGCGGGCCCCATTCCAATCTGGGTCTGCGCGGTAACGTGCACTTGTGTGCCGCTGGCCCGGTCGATATTGCAGGGGGTCTGGCAGCTGGTGCCATCCACCTGCACAGTCACTCCCGTGGGTGCGCTCGTAACGACGACTCGGCTTAACTCGCTATACGAAGCGATCATCAAAAGGCCGTTGCTGACTGCCGATTGATCTACCTTGACAGTTTGCGTCGCGGCGCCGGCGTTAGACCAGCTTTGGAACGTGTATTTGCGTCCCTTGGCGTCCGTTTGAGTCGGGGTGGCGGTTACCGTGTGGGTTTCACCCAGACCCCAGATGAAATCGTAATCGGGTGGCCAATTCGGAGTGCCGTCAATGGTTAACTTTAGTCCTGTGGGTTGGGTCAAAAAGCCTACATGCGCGCCCGGCATAAAGGTGCCGGTCAGGGTATCCGGAGTTGCAGTATTGTTATCCACGGTGTAAAGTGCGTTGCGGCCCATGCCATTACTCCATGATTCGAAGACCCAATAGTTTCCATAGTTGTCTATTTGAGGAAAAACGCCGCTGATCACATGAGTGGAGCCCGGCAGAAGATCAACGTCGCCAAAACATAGCGGTGGAATCCCGGCGGGGGTCGAAACGGGTTCCTGTGCGTTGAGTGGACATGGCCCGGTCACATCCGTGCTCGTTCGCGTGGGCAAGGCAGTATGATCAATGAGAACATTCAACCCCAGGGGATTCGTCAGGAAGTGAACGCGCTTGCCTGGGGCAAACTGAGGCGCAATAGTCATTGGAGCCGTCACTGTTAGGCTTGTCAGGTAAATCGCGGGCGCTGTCAAGTTCGTCGCCCAACCTACAAAAACGAACCCAGGATACGGAAACGCATTCAACTTGAGCGCCTCATTGGCAGGAATAAACAGAACTGCCGAATCCCAGTAACATACGCTATTCACGTAGACTACGCCCGGCCGCAACGTACTTGGAGGAATAGCCCCAGGAGCTCCGCAAAGTGCCGGCGCGGCTGCGTCCCAAGGACTAAAAAGATTTAAAAGCACGCGGTAACTTACCTGCACACTCGCTGTGAGTGTGGTGAGCCCTGGATTGGCAGTGACGGTTTGGACAGGATTACCATTGGGTATCAGCAAACCTAAATTGTCCGTCCAATTCTGAAATACGTACTGAGTGCCACCTCCGATCGCCGTCTGAACGCTCGTATTTGTGGTCTGGTCGGGCGCGAGCGGATCGGTGAGAAAGGCCACGATGTGTGTGCTTCCGGTCGGCCAATTGAGGATAGCCGCTTGCGTGTACACCTGCCCGTCCACCATAAACCGAGCTCCACTGGGCAGGGTGGAAATCGTGATCGTACTCGACGTCTGCGCGTTCATGCAGAGTCCGGTCAACATTAAAAGTCCTGGGAGGCAAAACCGATTCATAGACGACACCATGAATTACATCGGCACTAGTACGAGACGGCTTTAGGTTTTAGGCACAAGACCTTCCTCGGCGGCAGGATGTATTGGAAACCTTTGCCGTATAATGCTTTTGGGAGTACATATGTCTCTTCGATTCGGGTTGACCTTTCTCATTTCTCTCGCTGCGCTCGGAGCGGCCGAAAAGAAGCTCCCCATCGAGCAAACCTCCAACGATGTCATAGAGATCACTGCTACCCCCATAATCGACAAAGATGAGATCCGGCAAGAGCTTGGCTCGGATCTGGGTGGCGACATCGTCGTGGTGCGTATCCAGGTCCGCCCGGTTAGCGACAAGCCCGTAAAGGTCAGCCTGGACGACTTTCTCTTGGTTTCAAGCAAAGATGGCCAGCGCTCGCAGCCCTTCGCTCCCAGCCAGATTGCCGGAGACACGGCCCTCGTTCTCACGCCCCAAGGCGCCAAGAACGGAATGGGCGGCAACCGGCCCAAATGGAGCGGCATAGCGGGCCCCTTCGGTATGGGTACTGGCTCGGGGAGTAGCGAGACATCCGGCACAGACACCAAAGTAGAGAGCGTTCATTCTGATAAGCCCAATCCTTTACTTACGGTTCTAAAAGATAAAGTACTGCCAGAAAAAGAGATAACGGAACGTATCTCCGGCCTTCTCTATTTCCAGATGGTCGGCAAGTTCAAGCCCAAGGATCTCGAACTTCATTACAAGGGACCAGCCGGACAGTTGGGCCTCCGATTCCGGCCATGACAGCGCCTGCCGCGGTCCGTGTATCCGACCTGGACACGCCGGCGATCCTCATCGACCTCGATATCATGGAGCGAAATCTCCGCAAGCTTGCCGACTACGGCCGGCAGTACGGCCTGCGCGTCCGGCCGCACACTAAGACCCACAAGATCCCTGCGCTTGCCCGACAACAAATCGACCTCGGCGCCGCTGGTCTTACCGTCGCCAAGGTGGGCGAGGCCGAAGTTATGTTGCTAGCCCAACCGCAGGATCTTCTAATCGCCTACCCAACGGTGGGCGCCCAGAAACTCGACCGCTTGATGAAGATTGTCAAACAAACTGCGGTTACCATGTCGCTCGATAGCCTCTTCGTAGCCCAGCAACTTTCAAGTGCGGCGAGCGCGCACGGCGTCGAAATCGGGGTCTTGGCGGAAGTGGATGTTGGGCTGGGACGAGTGGGCGTGGCGCCTGGCGAGTCGTTGCTCGATTTGATCCGAGGGATCGCGCGATTACCGAACCTACGTTTCGAGGGCATCGCGTTTTATCCCGGGCAGGTCAAGTCGCTGGATGAAGAAGGTCGGCAGGCGTTGAACGAAGTTGCGGAACTCCTGGAACAAACCTTGGGCGATCTGCGGCGCGCCGGGTTCACACCACGGATCGTAAGCGGAGGATCGACGCCCACATTGTTCCTTTCCCACCTGCTGCCGGGCATGAACGAAGTCCGGCCTGGCACGTATATCTTCAACGACCGGAATACGGTGCTTTCAGGGGCGTGCACGCTGGACGAGTGCGCAGCGTCGATTATGGTCACCGTCATATCCACCGCGAAAGCCGGCCAGATGATCGTGGATGGCGGCTCGAAGACTTTTTCTTCCGATCGCCCGACCGCCGGTAGCGAGGTGAGCTTTGGCCATGTGATGGACGCGCCCCAAGCCGTTTTCACCAAGATGAATGAGGAGCACGGCTTCGTCGACCTTCGCAATGCCGGCCGCCGGTTCAACGTGGGCGATCGCGTTCGCATTATCCCCAATCACATTTGCGTGGCCATGAATCTCCACGAATGCGTGTATGGAATCCGAGGCGACGCCGTCGAGCAGACCTGGCGGGTTGAAGCAAGAGGCAAGCTCCAATAGGCCGCGAAGTGAACAACGGACGGCAAAGCCATGCTGATGGGCCGGCCGATCCGGGCGCCGTGGCGGTAGTGCGCCAAAAGTAGGTTGATAAGACTCCTACTTTCCTGCGTGGCGATCATCTCTGCACCCGAAAGCACTGGCAAGTGACGCCAGTCAATCCATCTGATGCGCCCCCCCCGCGAAAGCTGGAGCATGCCAAGGAACACAAAACCCGCCCCGAATCCCGCAGCTTGAAGCCTCAACTTGATGCGAGAAGCTGATCGTGCCATTCTCGGTTTGTGATGGTCTAAATGGAAAGGCACCAACCCCAATCATGCCATCACCCACCTTTTAGCGCACTGCCCGGCGTGGCGGTAGAATCCGAACCAGGGGTAGAATCCAAGCCATGGGTACATCCACTCGCCGTCAACATATCGAAGGCCTAGCCGCCAGCCTGGCGAGCGCCATCATCGCAACCAAGGCTGATGCAGCCAACCAGGGTGTCGCTTATGGCCAGACGACGATTCCCGCCGGGATCCGCTCCCGATTTGTGGACAATAACAACGGTCTTCGAGTGCATGTGCTGGAGGCTGGCTTCGAAGGCAAGGACCGTTCGTGCGTCCTGCTGCTACACGGCTTCCCGGAGCTTGCGTACAGTTGGAGGAAAGTGATGCCACCGCTCGCGTCGGCGGGGTACCACGTGATTGCACCCGACCAGAGGGGCTATGGCCGCACCACAGGATGGGATGGGAACTACGACGGTGACCTCAGTGCCTTCAGCACGCTCAACATGGTCAGAGACGCCTTGGGTCTGGTCTCGGCCCTCGGCTACCGGTCCGTAGCTGCTGTAGTCGGGCACGATGCAGGCTCACCTGTGGCAGCTTGGTGCTCACTCATACGGCCCGACGTGTTTCGGTCGGTGGCGATGATGAGTGCCCCTTTTGCCGGACCGCCAGCACTTCCTTTTAACAGCGCCAACGACGGTCGACACGAGGTTGCGGTCCCCCCGGGTCCGAGTGTTGACGAGCAACTGGCGGCGCTGCCCCGCCCGCGGAAGTACTACCAGCGTTATTACACTACCCGCGACGCTGACAATAACATGCGAAATTGCCCTCAGGGACTCCACGCGTTTTTCCGCGCCTACTACTACTACAAGAGCGCGGACTGGAAGCAGAACAGACCTTTCCCCCTCAAGGCGCGCACCGCCGAGGAAATGGCGAAGATGCCCACTTACTATGTGATGGATCTGGACAAGGGGATGTGCGAGACGGCGGCAGAGCATATGCCTTCCGCGGCAGAGATAGCAGCGTGCAAATGGCTTACCGACGAAGATGTGGAGGTGTACGCGGCGGAGTACGGCAGGACTGGATTCCAAGGAGGCTTGAATGGATATAGGCGTGGTGCGAATGCCAAACTGAACGCTGAGCTCCAAACCTTCTCCGGCCGCAGTATTGATGTGCCGTCCTGCTTTATCTCCGGGAAAAGCGACTGGGGAGTCTACCAGACCGCTGGCGCCGTAGAGAGAATGAGGAACAGTGCCTGTACCAAGATGGAGGGCTTTCATCTGGTGGATGGAGCCGGGCACTGGGTGCAGCAAGAACAGCACGAAGAGGTCGCGAGGCTGCTCTTAGACTTTCTGCGGCGGCACTCGTAGGAGGACTAACTTTCCACAGACGTTGGCCCTGAAGATGCTAACCTCTGGGCGATGCGTGTTGGCGCCGCTATCGTCCTGCTAGCTTCGAGCGGCTGGGCGCAGTTTAAGAGCGCCGTACCGCTAGTTGTCGCACCCACCACCGTCACGGATTCCAAAGGCCGTTACGTGGACGGGCTAACGTCCCAAGACCTGATTCTTTACGACAACAATGTGCCGCAGCGGATACAGATGGATTGGACGAAGTATCCAATAGATCTGGTGATCGTAGTCCAGAGCAGCTCGAATTCGGGAGCCGTTATCGATAAGCTGGGCGGCACTGGCATACTGTTTACCGATTTGCTGGCGGCGGATCGAGGAGAAACCGCGGTGATCTCGTTCAGCGACGAGGTGAAGGTTCATCAGGAGTTCACCAGGAATCCGGATTCGGTGATTCACGCGCTACGCATGCTGCGCAAGGAAGGCGACGACGCCCACATGCTGGATGCCCTGCGCCAGGCTCTTCTGATGCTGGAGCGGCGGCCGCCTGGACGCCGGCCGATCGTGCTCATGATTGCGGAGAGGCGTGATCGCTCGAGCCGAGCCAAGCTCGCCGAAGTGATGGAGCGACTGCAACGGCTGAATGTCGCGGTCTATTGGCTGACCTTTTCGCCATTCCTCGAGCCATTCACAGTGAAGCCCAAGACTGCCGAAGATTTGAAACCCGAAGCAGAGCGCATCAAGGTCCAAGAGTGCGCCCTTTGCCCCGCCCCCGACGACACCGCGGTCCCGCCCGATTTGGGACCGAGCGATCCGATCTATGCCATCGGCGAATTGATGCGATTGCGCAAGCCGGATCTTTCCAGCCTATTCACCAAGGCTACCGGTGGGCGGGCGCGGAATTTTCTGAAGAAGAATGCATTGGAGCAGGTCATTCAACAAGTGAGCGAAGAGGTACTTCGCCAGTACATCCTCAGTTTCGAACCGAGGGCTGGCGAGCCGGGGACGTTTCATACGATCCGGGTAGCGGTCCAGGATAGGCCGGATCTTCAAGCAAAGACACGCGAGGGCTACTGGTCGCTAAGTGGGCTTACGCAGCCATAGAGGAAAAATCTGCCGGTCGAACGCACGCAACCCCGCCAACCCAGGCCGGCCAGCCGTTGCTGCAGCGCGGCAGGCTCATAGAAGATCTTCACGACGTCGAACTCCCGCCCGTCATTGAGCCGCCGGTGAACCACGCCGGACCGGTCGACTGGCCCATGGTCCACGGCGGACGTGGTCGGCTCCAACAGGCTGTCGATGAAGAATGCTTTCCCACCCGGACGGAGCGCCGATCGGACCAATGTCCAGAACGCGTCAAATCGCGCGGGGGGAACGTGCGACAACCAAAATGAAAAGAAAACGGCGTCAAAGGTGGTGGCCGGAGCCCAAGAGAAAATGTCGGCGATTATATATTCGACCTTACCTGTTTGCACCCGCTCCCGATTGATGGCGATGACCTCCGGTGACGCATCCACGGCCACGATTCGGCGATTGTTTTCGGCCAACGGCCGCGTCCAGAGACCGGTTCCGCAGGCCAGCTCCAGCACCTCTTCCCCTTGCACGGTTGAATGCAGAACGGCTTCAATCTCCTCCACTTCGCGAAACCATTGGCGGCGATGCTCGGGCCCTCGATCGTAGCGCTTTTCGCGCAGGAACCACTGGTCATATTCCTCGGCCCGGGCGCGATAGTACGCCATCTGCTGGTCGAGAAGCTGTCGGTCATCGATCAAAATTAATCGCCTTTTAGGCCCAGCCGAGTCAGGATGCGGCGGACTTTCTTCGGCGAAATCGATAGCCTGGTCGCTACGCGCGATACTTTACGGCCCTCGCGTTCCCAGACTTTGGGCACGATCAAGTCGGCGAATTCGTCGGTCATCTGCTGGAAGGTCTGGCCATCGATCAAGCCCTGCGACCATTTTCGTAGCCGCGCGTCCACACTCCCACGCCGCAACAGTTTTGCCTTCAGTGTTTGATACTCGCCCCAGAGGTCATTGTTCCCAGGGCTCAAATATTCGGCCGCCCGATCGCACCAGGACTGCGCAGCGACGGGGTCATTGAAGAAATCCGTGCAAAAGATCTGGCCCAGCCGGATATGGGTTCGTGCCAGCAGTTTGTGATTCTCGGTGTGCTGAGCGCATTCGAACGCGTCCTGGGCGTAATCGTGCGCCCGTTGGGCGTGGCTGGCTGGATCGTCATCGATACCCTCTTCATATTTCGCAGTCTCGATGGTACTTTCGAGCAGGCGCGCGCGCGCCATCAGGATATAGTCTTTCTTGTCGGCGCCCAGTTGATAGGCCTGATCGGCCTCGAACTCCGCGCGCTCTAGATCGCCGTGATCCAGAAACAAGCGCCCCCGCTCGATTCGCACCGTTCCCAGGCCACGATGATGATGCAGCGAGCGGTAGATGTCCTCCGCCTGAGCGAGGTTGGACGAGGCCTCGGCACGAAGCTGCTCGATGCGTTGCCGGGAGATTACGCTGGCAGGACCGGCTTCGATTGCCTCGCGCCCGGCTAGCTTACGGCGGCGCGCGACCTCAGTGTCCAGCCCCCGCTCCATGCGAACGGCGATTAACCGCTTCACATACGCCATGTTCGCCAGCGAGCGCGCCAGGTTTCGGTGACGCGGGTCGCGCTTCCGATACCATTCGATGGCGTTAGCGAAATGTTCCAGCGCGCGATCATAGCGGCCTTCATCCTGGGCGATGCGGCCATAGCCGGAATGGATATTGCCGAGTGTCACCGAATCGTCCGTTTCTCCAACGATGGTTTCGGCTTCCTGCAAAAGCCTAGAGGCCTGCGGCAGCTCCTTCTTTTGGAAGCATAGCCAACTCTCCAAGACCTGCATCACCGCGGCCATGCGGCGGTATCCGAGCTCGAGTGCCAGTTCGCGTCCCTTCACAGTGTGGGTGAGAGCGCTCTGGTACTCGCCCAGTTTCCGCTGGCAGCGTCCCTTCCAAAAGTGCGCCAAGGCCAGCAGTTGCTTATCCGCCACTTCTTCGCCCAGCGAGATGATGAAATCAAAATGACGGACGGCGTCCCCGGTCTCCTCCGCGGCTGAGGCGGCCATGCCCTCGGCGAGACGCAAATGAATGTAGTCGCACAGCGGGAGCGTGGCGCGGGTCTCGTGGGGAAAACGGTCGAGTAAATCGCGGACGATGCCCTCTTCGCAGTAACCAATGTCCACCCACTGCGAAAAATAACCGACGAAAGCGGCCGCATTCTTCTGATTTGGATCAAGGGAAAGGATAGCTTCGCGATGGGTCTGAAACCATTCGATTCCACTTTCAATTCGTCGTAGGACAACGGCTTCACGTAAGCGCGTAAGTAGACCGTCGTCGATCTCGAATGCTGGGGTTATCGAGTTGGACATTCGTTCCCGCACAGACTTACTAGTACTTCAATAGTAGTAAGTTACAGCATACTACTTGGCTATGGATACTGGGTCAAATCGGACCAGTGGCCGTCCTGGACGGCCGGATTTTGAGATTTGGGGATTTCCGGTTTTACTTAATAACACGGTATGGGTGAGAACATCATTGTCTTGATTGGGCCGCCGGGTTGCGGCAAAGGGACGCAGGCGGGGGTCCTGAGTGAACTGTTGAACATTCCGACGATTTCCACGGGGGCCGTTTTGCGAGCCGAGTGTGAATCAGGGACGCCGCTCGGCAATGCCGTTAAGGCAACGCTGGCTCGGGGTGAGCTGGTTTCCGACGATGTGATGAATCAGGTCGTAGCCAATTGGATCGCCCATCCCCATTGCGAAAAAGGGTTCTTGCTGGACGGATACCCGCGCACGGTTCCACAGGCCATGTTTCTGGACGACACCCTTGAAACTTTGGGCATGCCACAACCCACGGTGATCCAGATCGATGTGCCGTCTCAAGTGTTGGTGGAACGGATCATTGGCCGCCGTCAGTGCCCATCCTGCGGAAAGATCTACCATGTGCGGCACAGACCACCCGTTCGCGACGGTCTCTGCGACCAGGACGGGATGGTGCTCGTGCGTCGCGCCGATGATACCAAGGCCGTGATCCAAGAGCGTCTGAGGCGTTACGAAGAGGCTACCGCGCCTCTCATCGAGTACTACCGCGAAATGGACTTCCACAGCGTGGATGGCAGTGATAATCCGGCCATGGTGCTGGAAGCTATCGAAGCGGCACTGGGGCTGCCGGTCTGGTAGACCCGCAAGGGGCCTTTAAGTCGCAACCGATTGGTGACTAGCCTCCTGCTGGCTGAGGAACCACTGGTAAGTCTCATGAATCCCCTCTTCCAGGCGGATGCGGGCTTGCCAGCCCAACGCCCGCAAGCGCGAGACATCTAGCAGCTTTTGGGGCGTGCCATCTGGTTTCGAAGTGTCGAACACCAGCCGGCCATCATAGCCAACCACGCGGCAGACTAGCTGGCCGAGTTCGCGGATCGAGAGGTCCGTGCCGACGCCGACGTTGATGATATCGGGCTCGTCATAGTTCAACATCAAGAACAGCGCGGCATCAGCCAGATCGTCAACATGCATGAACTCGCGCCGCGGCGTGCCGGTGCCCCACACGACCATCTCCGGGGCGCCTTTGACCCGCGCCTCATGGGCCTTGCGCATCAAGGCCGGCAGGACGTGTGAAGCTTTAAGATCGAAATGATCGCCAGGCCCATAGAGGTTGGTAGGCATCAAGCTGATCGCGTGGAATCCGTACTGCTGCCAATAGGCCTGCGCCAGCTTGATACCGGCGATCTTGGCGATGGCATACCATTCGTTGGTCGGCTCGAGGGGGCTGCTAAGCAAATATTCTTCCTTGATAGGCTGAGGCGCCAGCTTAGGATAGATGCACGAAGAACCGAGGGACTGCAATTTCTTGACGCCATGCCTGTAAGCGACCTCCATCACGTTCAGCTCAATGATCAGGTTGTCCCGCAGAAAGTCCACCGGATAGGTGCTATTGGCGAGGATCCCACCCACTTTGGCGGCCGCCAGAAAAACGTAGTCGGGCCTTTGGGCAGCGAAGAAAGCGTCCACGGCGGGCTGGTTGGTCAGATTCAACTGGCTGCGATCGCGAACGATCAGATTAGTATATCCATCTCGCTTTAACCGACGGCAAATTGCCGACCCCACCAGTCCATTATGCCCGGCGACATAGATACGACTCGATTTATCCATGCTGGATTTTAACCATGCTGGATTTACCCATGAGAAGTCCCGCGCATGATGATTTTGTGACCAGCCTGCGCCAGGGTTTGCTCCTGACGAGCCAACTCAAGATCGTGATCCACCATTAAGTGCACTAACTCCTCGAAGCCGACTTTGGGCTCCCAGCCCAGTTTCTGCTTGATCTTCGTAGGATCCCCTAATAGATAGTCAACCTCGGTTGGACGCAAGTAGCGCGGGTCGGTTTCTACGAACTTTTTCCAGTCCAGCCCGCAGTAGCTGGCGGCTTGGTCCAGGAACTCGGCGACGGAATGCGCCTGGCCAGTAGCGACGACATAATCGTCGGGCTGGGGCGCTTGCAGCATCATCCACATTGCTTCCACGTAGTCACCGGCATAACCCCAGTCGCGGCGCGATTCGAGGTTCCCCAGAAACAGCTTCTGCTGGAGGCCCAGCTTGATTCGGCCGAGAGCGCGCGTAATCTTACGCGTCACGAAAGTCTCACCGCGGCGCTCCGATTCGTGATTGAACAGGATGCCATTGCAGATGAATAATCCATAGGCTTCGCGGTAATTGACCGCGTACCAATGCCCGGCCACTTTGCTGACAGCATACGGACTGCGCGGATAAAAAGCCGTGCCTTCGTTTTGAGGCGGATGAGCGGCTCCAAACATTTCCGAAGATCCGGCTTGATACAGACGCACTGGACGCCCTGTGTTGGTCGTATAATCCCGGATTGCGTCCAACAGACGCAATGTTCCAGTGGCCACGACATCGGCCGTGTATTCGGGCTGATCGAAACTAACTCGCACATGCGACTGGGCAGCGAGATTGTAAATCTCGTCCGGTTGCACGGTTTCGATCACATGCCGGAGGCCGGAACCGTCAGTGACGTCGCCATAGTGGAGATAGAGGCGAGCGCCCTGCTCGTGTGGATCGGCGTAAATTGAGTCCAACCGGTCAGTGTTGAACGTGGACGCGCGGCGCACGATGCCGTGGACTTGATACCCCTTGGCCAGGAGGAATTCCGCCAAAAAGGAACCATCCTGGCCGGTGATGCCGGTGATGAGAGCTTTTTTCGTTGCCAACTTGCATGATAACGGTTCCTGATCGCGGGAAGGCACTAGCTTGATGAATACGCCGCAGGCTGCTTTTTCGGAGCGGAGGAATCTGTCAAGAATCGCTTGAGCGAAAGGACGGGAAGCTCCAGAAAATGACGCGACAACAGCGCCAGGATGTACGAAATCGTCAGCACCACCGCTACGCGAAACAAGATGTCCCATACCGTAACCGGGCGCGAGACATACCGCCGGAACAATGCCATATATCCGTCGAAAATAGACAAGTGGATCAAGTACAGGCAATAGCTGAGATCAGCGCTGAATCTTGCGAAACGCGAACGCAGGGGCGCGGTCAGCTTCGTGGACCGGCACGCGATAGCCACCAGCATAACAGCGTTAAAGATCAACATCGCTTGCGTGCCTCGAAGAGCTAATCCAGCCACCGTCTTCGAGAGCACTCCGAAGGGCAACGCAGCAACTGTAATGACAATCATGGTGAGAAGATATGCGCCTGCGAGCTGGAGCGATCGCCGCTTGGATGCTAAGGAGGAACGAAACCAAATCGCCAACAGAGCTCCCGAAGCAAGGGCGTCGAATCGAAACCAGGACAAGGGGTAGATGTCGACTTCACGCGCCGCATAAACGGCCCGCAACACCGGTTCAAAGACCATCAGAGCAGCGCAAACCATCGTCAGTGTGCGCCGGCTGAGTATCCGTACCAGCCAGGGCCAAACAAAATAGAAGTGCTCCTCCACCGCCAGCGACCAGAACACCCCTGGTCCATGCGGAACCGCGATGTGAAACACGGGACCCGCAGTGTTCGCCATGAACAGCAAGCTCAGCCAAAAATACGAGCTGTATCCCGGATAAAAGTACGCCATTACCGCCAAACAAATGAAGTAAACCGGAAGAATTCGCAACGCTCGCCGACTGTAAAAATTGCGGATATAGTGCGGGTCGTTTCGGCCATCGAGCAAGATACCAGTGATTAAAAAACCGGAGAGCACGAAGAACAAATCTACACCCAGCCATCCGTGTCCCAGTATCAACAGCAAAAGCTTCGGCCAGTGCGCCAGTGCCCGCGACGATTCGTCGTCTGGAATAAATGTATGGAGGGCCAGCACCATCCAGATGGCAATTGCTCGAATCCCATCCAGCTCGGAAATGTGGCTTGGAAGTCGACGCCAGGCAGGCTCGACTCCGACATCTGGAACCGTCACAGCCGGCCGGGTCACTGGGGGCATTTTATCAAAATGATCGAACGACTATTTATAAACCCTTTGGATGTAGACGCTGCGACTGTCAACGGCAGAGACCGCGGGCGGGCTAACGATCGGATGATCGCCAGCCGAAGCACAACCCCAGGATCATGCGCAGTCCAACGGCGAGTGCTCGAAAGTCGTTCACATTGCCCCCCTTGCTGACGCCGACTCGAGGATGAAAGGTGATGGGGCACTCTACTATCCTTTCGCCGCTGGCTAGCGCCGTATCGAGAAAATGAGCATTAAACTCGAGGTTCACGGCAGGATTGAGAATTGGCAACAGGCGTTCGAGGCTGCTGCGTCTCAAAAGTTTATAAGTTGTTCCCACGTCCGTGAAGGTGCCACGTCCGAGATGCTTTAGTTCGAGCAACTTTCCAACGAAGAAATTGCCATAGTACATAAAGGTGGAAAGCTGCGTTGAATACTCGCGCAACTGCTCGACGATCCTGGTTCCGTTGACCACGTCGGCATGATCGATGTAGGCCAGCAGCTTTTCAAGGTCCTTGGCGCGAAAGGTCATATCACCTTCACAGAGGACGATCAGATCCACTGTCTTTTCGGCGAGCGCCTCCTGAAAACAGCGATAGACGCAGCGCCCATAACCTGGTTTGGTTTCCGTGACAACCATCGCGCCGGCGCGCTGCGCGGCTCCGAAGGTGTTATCCCGGCTGTTGTTGTCGACGACGATGACGCGCCGAACCAAGGGGTGATTCTTAAAATCAGCAACTGCGGCTGCTATGCTGGGTTCGTCATTGTACGCGGTAAGCGCTACCACCACATCGCGGTTGGGAACAGGTTCAAGTTTTACGCGGCGCAAACGCTGGCGCTTAGCTGGGAGCAGGAATGCGAGGTCGGCGGCTCCCAGTAGCACGCCAAGCGTGGTCGGAATCCCACTCCACCATATAACGTTCTGATTCCAGCTGCGGAATGGTTCACCAAGATGGAAAGTCAGGCGAACGATGGAAAACAGGATGCCAAAAAAATAGATGGTCAAACCCGTTACGCACGACAAAGTGCCGAAGAAGAAGAGAGGGATATTCTTTTGGCGGACCCCAGCGCCTTCGACGCCAGTAACGCTGCCCTTAGACTCTGAGGCTGTTGAATACATGGAAGGAGTTCTATTTCTTCGATACGATATTAAGCAAAGAGCGGAGCATTCACTTACACTGAGATTATCAGACTGCGGTCCAGGTGCTGATCTGGGTCCTGCCGTTTCATAAATCCTCGACGCTTGCGAGCGCATGGAGTCCAAACTTGAGTGACGATGCATATCACCTGACTCGACTGCCTTACGACAGAAGACGCGAGATCCTTTGGCGCGCGCTGTGGAAGTTTCATTTCTCAAAATACATTTCTAGCTCCGATTGCGTTCTCGAACTAGGTTGCGGTTACGGAGAGTTTATCAATAATGTCCAGGCCCGGCGGCGAATTGCCTTGGATAGCTGGCCAGGGTGTTTGAAGCATCTTACGAAAGATGTAGAGGGCCATGTGGGTGATACGGCCGACCTTTCCTTCTTGGAGCATGGGTCTGTGGACTTTGCTTTTGCAAGCAATCTTTTTGAACATTTGACTAAAGAATGTCTTGCCACGGTCCTGGCTCAATTGAGCGAGAAACTCACGCCAGATGGGAAGCTGGCCATGCTGCAACCCAACTATCGCTATGCGTTCAAGGAATATTTCGACGACTATACCCACGTCAGCATTTACTCCGATGAAAGCCTGTGCGATTTCCTCGCCGCTCATGGATACGAGGTCCTCGAGTGTGTGCCACGATTCATGCCCCTCACCATTAAGAATCGAAAGATGATCGTGTCTGAATCTCTCATTCGGTTCTACCTAAGCTCGCCCGTGAAACCACTGGGCAAGCAGATGTTTGTGATGGCCAGGCCGAGACGCGCTCAATAGTGTCTAAGTTAAGCTGTAATCGTGGTGAACCGGACCCATCGCAGCAGCATTCAAACAGTCTACCTTGCGACGCTGTGTGTCTTCCTGCTGGCCGGGGCCATAGCCTTCTCACTGCGCTGCTGGACCAGCATCCATTCTCCCGACGAACTGGATTACGGAGAAGGGATTGTTATGTGGCAAGCCGAGCACGTGGTGCATCTAAGTGCAGCCTACCACCGCATCGAGCAGTATCCTTACATTGTTTTCCACTACACGCCGATTTACCACTTGGTGTCGCATGGCGTAGCTAATATCACGCACGATCTGCTGGCAGCGGGGCGCTGGGTGTCGTTTATTTCCGCGCTGTTGATCGGTGTTGTGATCGGGCTTTTTACGTGGCTGAGCATTCCGAGTTTGTTGGCCCTCCCGCGAGCCGCAGCGGCCGTGGTTTCTGGTTTGCTTTGCTACAACCTGAGCACGATGGAGTGGGCGGAATTTATGCGAGTAGATCTGCTCGCCTTGTTGTTCACCTTTGCGGGATTACTTCTGTTCCTTTTGGCGGACCATCATCCCGGTCTCGACTATGCCGCCTTTCTTCTCTTCGTACTCGCTTTGTTCACCAAACAGACACAGCTGGCGGCTCCAGCAGCGTGTTTCACGATCGCTTTCATCGCTAATCGGTCACGCGCTCTTAAATTGTTGGTTTTTGCATTTTCGTTGGGGTGCACCGGTCTTGCAGTGCTGGCAATACCGACCCGTGGAGCCGCTCTGCTGAACCTATTCGTGTATAACCAAAACCCATTCATCTTGCTGAACATGCTTGGCATCGTTCAAAACAACCTAGCCAATATGGCCCCCTTGGCGGCAATCGCACTGACGCTTCCCATCTTTTCCGGCTTACGAATAGCCCGGCTGTCTCGCCCGTGCGCGCTCCTGGTTACACGCCACTGGATAGCTAAGAATCGGGCACGCCGCGCTATCGGACTGTATTCGCTATACATCTTGCTCGCCCTGGCCGTGTCGCTAACGTGTGGGAAAAGAGGATCGAGCTATAACTATTTCCTCGAGTGGAATCTCGCTTGCTGTTTCCCCGTTGCTTTGGTGCTCGCTTACCTGCTGCGCCGAGCGAGCACTCGCGCGGCTTCGATCCCGTGCGTCAGCCTGCTTTTGCTCCTTTTGCTGTTTGGCTCGAATGGGGTTGCTTCCCTCGCCGAACTGATGCGCCGAATGCCTCCAAATTCCACGCGGGAGGACACCGCCAAGGTCATCGACTTGATCCGGCATCTGGATGGGCCCGTGTATTCCGAGAACATGACTATTCTCATGCAAACCCACAAAGAAATACCGGCGGAACCATCCATCATCACTGTTCTGGCTCAAAACGGTTATTGGAATGAAACCGATTTCTTGAAGAAGATCGACACTGATTCGTTTGCGGCCATCGTGGTTACTACATCGTTAGACAATCGCAATCGGTATACAGAAGGAGCGCAGGCCGCGATCACAGACGCATACCAATTGAAGTACACCTACGGCGCCTTTCGAATCTATGTTCCCAAGTCGAACCGTAAACCCCCAGGAATCCCGCGCGCCTACATCCCCCACTACGAGCCGCCGCCATGCGTTTTCTCTGCTATGGATTTCAAAGCTTGATCGACAAGGAAGGTGGCGTGTACGAAGTTGAGCTTCAAGCCGATATAAGGAACGTGCCTGACCAGCGCTTTTCAGCAACAGATCTAAGAAACATGGCCCTGATCCTGTTCTCGTGTTGTATCTTGGGTTATTTGCGATGGCTCAAACTGGACACGCTGGTCTGGGGTGACCCGGCACTTTGGCTGGTCGAAGGCCAACGTGCGGCGGCCGGTGAAATTCCTTACCGCGATTTTTTATGGTCCTATCCGCCTCTTTCAGTGTTGCTCTTGGGTTGGACCATGAAATTGTTCGGGGTCGCTTTCACGGTGGCGCAGGTCTTCGTCGATCTGGCATCGCTAGCCGTGGTCGTTCTTGGATATGCGTTGATTCGGCCCCTTCTGCCGCGCTTTCTTCATTTGCCCGTCATGATCTGCCTATTGTCTATCGGCGGCACCAGCTTAATGTTCTTCAGCCTGTTCTCGTTTCTTACGTACGTTCCGGCGCTACAAATTGGGGCAGCGGGATTCCTGTTGCTGCTGATCGGTGTCCTGTCGTACGTTCGGACGGGCAAATTGAGTGCGAGAACGTGGCTCAGCATTTCCATAGGATCATTTGTTGCGGCCTACACTAAACCGGAGACGCTGCTCGCAACTTCCTGCACTCTCGGCCTTTTGGCCGCGGTCGACCGCCAGTATTGGTTTCGAGAAAAGACTACAGGAGAGTGGTTCAGCCAATACGCCAAAGTCGCCGCGGCGTGCGTGGCGCCTGTCCTGGTTGCGTATCTTTGGATGGGGACTGTCGCGGGATTCCGGAATATGCAGTTAGGGATTACAGGCTACGGCTTGGCTCGGACGGCTTGCCCTTGGTGGCCTACGGGGGTGGGGATCTTTGGCGCCATAGCTTCCCTGGGCGAAGCTGCATTTATCGCATCGATTCTCTCGCTCACGTGCCGACGTCAGTTCTCCCTGCGGTTTGGCCGAACTTATTACTATGCTTTGGCTGGCGGACTCGCGGGCGCTTGTATCTTTGGCGCGTACGTTTTGTATTCCAATTGGAACCTTTTTACGGGCTCACGGCCGGCTACTGACAAACTCTGGTATTCGGCTCCTAGCATTTTCTGGAGCAATGCCGTCCTGCTTCCCGTGATGTGGTCCAGCGTCTTGCTGTGGCTTTGGCTGCTCGCCAGATTGATCCGATCAAAGGGGCGCATGCCGAACGCTGCATCCCTCTCGCTCTTGATTCTTCTTACCGGGCCGGTGGCGATGTCCTCGCGAGGATGGTTCAACTGGCATCTCGGGTCCACCAGCACCGTGCCCGCCATCTGTTATCCATTCTTCATTTTGCTGGCGCCTTATCTGATCTGGCGTTTTCTTGCCATCGCAGGGCCTGGGTTTGACCTGGACAGCGGCGCTCGGAGCCTCGCCGGCGCGGCCGTGGTTACTTTGTTCATCTTCTATGCTGTCCTTCGAGTGGCGGGCGGTTACTCGAGTCTGCTGTCCGACCGCCCATATCGGGATCTTTCCACTATGGCGGGGAACATTCGCCTGTCGCACTTTGCTGTTGATTCGGAAATCTTTCGCTTTGTGCTGGAAAACAGCAGCCCCACCGATACGGTCCTCGATGTTCCCTATGGAGGCGGCATGAACGTTGCCACCCATCGGCTCAGCCCTCTTTTTACTGGACAATTCGAACAGCTCAAGGTACCGGATGATTTGCTCGAAAAGGATCTGGAGAAGATCCGGGCGCACCCTCCCAAAGTAGTGATTGCTGAAAACCAACCAAACTACGCCGCTTTCTACGGCCTAGAAGGCTGTACGTGTGCTTTTCCGCATCTAGTCTGGATTCCGGAGACCAGCTCAGTGGTGCCAGACAAACATTTTCCGGCCATTGACTATATTCAGCAGAATTACCGGGCGTCGAAAATCATCGGCCCGAAGTTGCTGCTGGTGCCGAAATGATGAGTCTTTTCGGCGGGTCGTTATCTCATAATCGGACGCAATATTACCCACATCCCAATTTTCCTATCCACCATATAGTTGCGTTCAATATAGTCCACTATTGGAAACACATGGTTGGGATCAGACGAAGGCTTGTTGCCCTTCCACACTAACTGCGGGAACACACAGCCGACGCTGCCCTCTACGCCAAAAAGCGTCCCGAGGTGAAGCTCATCGCGAGCGATCACGACCGCCGGCGGCTGGGCGGTCAACCTTCGGAGGTCCTCAGCCTCGATCGCTTCTGATGGCCGAAGCTGAATAAATAGGGTGCTGTACGTGGGTTGTCGACGTCCGGTTGCAAAACTCATGCCCCCGCCAAAAGGAAGTTCAAGAATCGTGTCCGAAGGGGCGCTGTTTGCGAGTACATAATCAAGAATCGGCTTTTCAATCGCACTCATCTTCAGACCAATAGATCCGGCAGGCGTGTTTACGGTCGGGAATGTCGCGTTCGACAACAGCGGAGCATATCCACCAATCAACCTGACAACCGCGTAGCCAATCAGGACTGCCGAAGTAAACCGCAGCGCCGGCCAGTCGACTGACGACTCTCGGGAGTGATGCTGGCTGTTGGATGAAAGCGCCAAATACAACAGGTAGGGACCAGCCAGAAGAAGAAACGGGTACATGATCGCCGGGACCTCCAGCTCGTTCACCAGAATGCTGCCAAATAGGCTCCGTACGCTCATCAAGCCGGGTACGGCAACGAGAAGGAAGGCCGTAAACTCTCCCTTTTGCATACTTCGCTTCCTGAATGCGCGCAGAAGCAGCGTAGCGCCATAAACAAGCCCGGACCACAAAACCGGGCGCAGGAATGAACTGGTCGACAGCAGTTCGGCTGCGTCTTTTTGAAACCGCTGCGCTAGAGTGCCGTTGCCCGTCAGCATATCCGAGAACATCCGCCACTCGAATACGACAACCGCCGCCATGCCTGCCAACATCGCCGCGGCAATCAGTAGGTAGCGACCTGCCAAGCGACTGCGCCAGCGCGGCACAAACATGAAACCCACGAGCACTAGCATCGCTGCCTTCACTAGCGCGATCAACGCACCCACGAGACCATATCCATTCGGCCACCAGGGACAGGATAGAACCGCGAGTCCAAAACCCTGCATACAAGCAAGAAACTTGGACCAGCCGGCGACCTGGCCCCAGGCTATATAGACCAACAGCGACGGAAGAAAGCAACCGACTCCGAGAACAAGATACCTTGACAGCCACGCCCTGGTCGTGCGGGGCGCATACCACTGCCGCAGGTCAAAAAGCGCTAGAGAGACAAATACGAATATTGCCCCAAGAAGCGTCTCCTGCTTTCCCAGGCACGCTGCCAACGCGCCAAACGATATCCACAGAGAACGGCGCCGCCCATCATTCACGTAGGCTATTACAGCCCACATCATCAACAATAGGCCTGCGGCAGCTATATGCGCGGCGGGAGTGTACCCGATCATTGAAAACAAGCTAAAGTAGGTCCGGGCAGTAATTCCAACAGCCACCAGCAACGCCGTAGTAAGTGCAGGAAGTGGCGCGGGCATCAAGCGTGCGGCGATTCTGTACACCAGGAAAACAATGCTGGCTGAAATAAGGTCCAATAAAGTTTGAATAACCGTGAAACGGGCTCCGAACATTCGCATCGCCCACGCGAACAAGTCGGCGCTGAGGGGTCCATAGGACCAATAAAAATCCCGGTAGGGTAATTCCCCTCGCGCGTATCGCCCGTATTCGTTGAGCCACCACGCCGGATCCTGCCACAGTAAGGAGTCCAGCTTGCCCCATTTGACGTAGGCCGCGAGCGCTGTAAGCACTATGAGAAGTACGACTCCCCATCTTTCCGCACGTTGTTCGCGCAGCTCCAGGCTCATGCGACTTGAAAAATTGCCCCGACGACGTCGTTTGCGCGCGCTGGCTCCAGCGTCATATGCGTATAATACCCAATACAATCAGCGTTTCTTTTGTTGAACTCACCCACCAATTGCCGAGGAGCGCTAATCAAGGTATGATCGAGTTCCTGTGCGCAATGCGACCGCCGACCCGCCGCAGCTCACAATTTTGATTCCCGCCTGGAACGAGCGGCCCAATCTCGAGCTCCTTCTCCCGGAACTTAGAGACGTTACTCGCAAGCTCGGCATTGCCGCGGAAGTGATCGTCGTCGACGCAGGGTCGAATGACGGAACAAAGGATGCGGCCGGCAGATTGGGGGCCCGCGTTATTCTCCAAAAGGAACGCGGCTATGGCGGCGCGCTCCTCGCTGGTTTCGATGCGAGCACTGCACCGTATATCGTCACTATGGATGCCGACCTGTCGCATCCCGCCCAATTCGTGGAAGAGCTTTGGAAGCGCAGGGACCAAGCGCAAATGTTAATCGCATCGCGCTATGTCCCCGGAGGGAGGGCCGACATGAGTTGGTCGCGCCGGATTCTGAGTTGGATTCTAAATCGCACTTTTGGTTTGGTGCTCGCCCTTCCCTTCCGCGATCTGTCGAGCGGATTCCGTTTGTACAAGCGCGATACGCTGTTTGCGCTCCGCCCTGCGGCCCGCGATTTCGATGTCCTGGAAGAACTCCTGATCGATCTCTATGTGAAAGGCTGCGCGATCCGCGAGGTACCGTTTCACTACAAGCCTCGCGGCGCTGGCCGCTCTCACGCGCGCCTATTAAAATTTGGATGGAGTTATTTGAAAACGCTGTCCCGCATGTGTGTCCTGCGCTTCCGATCGAGCCGGTAGAAGATCAGCGGCGCCTATGGATGAGAACGTTATGATTCGGCGGTGCGGCCAGCCACTAGCGGTTCAGCAGCCAATCTGAGGGCCAGACTGAATCCCGCCTGCATGGGAAGGCCGCCACTATACGCGATGTGAAAGAAGAACGTACTCACGGCATAGACGAGTGCGCTGGCTAGCAGGCAAAAGCTCAAAGTCGTCACGTCTTTCAAAGCAGGGCTATGCCTGCTTTGCCGGTACATTCGCCAGTTGGATCGAAAACAGAAGATTAATACCGCGCAGTAACAGATGAGTGCGGGAATGCCACATTCACTGGACACTTGAGTGTAGCTGTTGTGAGTTCCTAACCAGGCAGCGCGCACTCCTTTTTTGGCTGCGTCGCCCGCGGCGGCAACAGCGAATTCATCCGGTCCGACGCCGAAAATAGGGTGCCTAATTGTGAGGGCTAAGCTGGTCTTGAACAACTCTCGCCTCTCCAACTGGGAACCGATAGCAGCAAGATCCTCGCTGGTCTGCGCCTCACTTACTCCCGGATCGGTTCCAAACAGCAAAAGCCGACGCATTGTTGTTCCGGGTAGCATCAAAAGCGCGAGACCGATCATCGGCAAAACAAAAATGATAGTCATCACCTTGTTCCGGCTGAAGAAGAAAACCATACCGAACAGTGCGATCGCCGCTAGCAGGCAGCCGCGCGAGCCGGTTTTCAGCGCAAACAGGATGGAGAGCAGAATTCCGCCCATTCCCAGCATCCGTGTTATCACAGCAGGCTTGTAAAGCAAGAACAAAAAGCTTGTGACTGCCAATAGCAAAGCAAGCCCAAGTTCGTTGGCGTTGGCATAGAACAGACTATTCGGAATGACGAATCGACCGTCGTCCGAACCGCTGCCGCTGCCGCCGAACTTCATGCAGGTCAGCAACAGAACAACTGCTCCCACGATATTTACGTACATCAAGGCGCGACAACGCCGTAGCGAGGTCACAAAAGCGGATATGTAGAAGAATGAGAGGTAACTGCGCGGGACGTAGTTCCACAGCATACTCGCACTGCCACCCCGCCATACGCTGAATGGGGTTGCTAATAGCAAGCACACCAGGAATGCAACCCACCATCGCCCCACCGGGCGCTTCAACCCTCTCAGAGCGTTGCCGCTGAGTAGCCAGGCGAACGGCAGTAAAACCAGCGTGATGTTGGAAATATAAACTTTGGTGCCGATTAGTCTTATCGCCCAGTCGTTTGCAAGGCCTGAGAGTAAGTACGCACAGTACAGAACAAAGCCGAAGGATGCCACGATATTGGACGAGCCTGCGTCCGAGACCGGCAAAGTTTTGTTCCCTGTCGCAATCGCTTGACGAAGCGGGGCGGGAGCAAACAAATTAGCACGAGACTCAGCCACGCCGGTCGCGGTTACAGTGCTCGCAGCAGCAGTTCTCGGGCTATTCTTGAAGCGGCTCATTGGCGAGAGAAGTAGTGATCCCCAGTCTCAAATTTAACATTTTGCCTGTTATCTATGAACCCGCCATTGGTACCCGCCATTAGTACTAAGTCCGCCATCCAGGACTGATAATCGAACAGTAGTATCATTTCTGCATGTTCAAATCGTGTGCTGCCATTCTGCTCGGCGCCGTGCTTGGTCTTTCTGCGGCGAATAACGAACATTGGGTCGGTACCTGGGCCACATCCGTCGTAACGCGTCCACAGCCTCCCCGGCCGGCGCCCGGCGATCAACCCGCGACTCCTGCGACTCCCGCGGCCGGAGCCCAACCTGCACTAAGCCTCAACAATCAAACCCTGCGCGAGATCGTGCACGTCAGCATCGGAGGCAGTCGCGTGCGTGTGGTTCTGGGCAATGAATTCGGTACTGCCCCACTGACCATCGGCGCCGCCAGCATCGCACTCCGGGATAAGGATGCGAAGATCGCAGTCAGCTCCAGTCGCGCGCTGGCGTTCGGCGGGGGGCCGTCCGTGACAATCCCGCCCGGCGCAAGCATGCTGAGCGATCCTGTGGACGAAAACGTGCCGCCCATGGCGGACCTCGCGATCGATCTCTATCTCCCGGATGAAATGACGCCGCTCACATCGCCGCTCAGTGCTCACGCCGGTGCATCTCAAACCAACTACGTTTCTTCCACGGGTAATTTCGCAGGCTCGGCGGACCTTCCGGTCTTGACCACCACGCCGTCCTGGTATTTGCTGGAGCGCGTGGAGGTTACCGCGTCCCCCGAAACCGGCGCCATCGTAACGTTCGGCGATTCCATCACTGACGGCGCCCGCTCCACGCCGAACACCAATAACCGCTGGCCCGATCACTTGGCCAAGCGATTGCTGGCTCGGCCCGGGAATGCCCAGCTGGCGATACTCAACGCCGGTATTGGCGGCAATCGCCTGCTAAGCGATAGCATCGCTAATTTCGGCATCAACGCGCTCGCCCGATTCGATCGTGATGTCCTGGCCCAGCCAGGCGCAATGTACGTGGTGGTGTTGGAAGGAATCAATGACATCGGAAACGCGCGCGCCAATCCGATGCCCAGCTCCGCCGATCTCATCGGCGCCCAGCAGCAGATCATCGAGCGGGCGCACTCCCACGGCTTGATAATCTTCGGCGCCACCTTAACGCCATTCCAAGGAGCGGCCTACTTTACGCCCGAGGGCGAAGCCAAGCGACAGGCAATCAACAACTGGATCCGGACCAGCAAGGCTTACGATGGCGTGATCGATTTTGATGCAGCTACGCGCGATCCAGCGAGTCCGGGTAAGTTCCTGCCGCTATATGACTCCGGCGACCATCTGCATCCCAACGACGCCGGCTATGAGGCTATGGGCAAGGCCGTCGACTTGCATCTCTTCACAGCGGGGAAAAAACGGCATTCAGGGAAGTGACCGCGGAGCTTCCAACATTCGATGTCCTGGTGGCGGGAGGCGGCAATGCGGCACTCTGCGCAGCTTTGAGCGCGGCTGAACATGGAGCACGCGTCGCGGTTGTCGAGACCGCGCCTCGGGAATTTCGCGGCGGCAATAGCAGGCATACGCGGAATCTACGGTGCGCCCATGACGCGCCGACCCAGTTTCTTACCGATGCATACCCCGAAGCTGAATACTTCAACGATCTTTTGCGTGTGACCGGCGGAGAGACGAACGAAGAACTCGCCCGCATGACGATCCACGAATCTCGCACCTGCATGCATTGGATGCGCGGTCACGGCGCGCGCTTCCAGCCATCGCTCAGTGGAACGCTGCACCTGGGCCGCACCAATCTCTTCTTTTTGGGAGGCGGAAAAGCGCTCCTGAATAGTTATTACGACGCGGCTGAGCGAAGGGGCATTCGCGTCATTTATGGTGCCGAGGTGACCGGCCTGAAGATCTCCGGCAGTAGGTTCGAGAGAGCTACAGTGTTATGGCGCGGCGAGCCGGTTGAAATCCGGGCCAAAGCATTCGTCGCCGCCACGGGAGGCTTTGAATCGAATCTCGATTGGTTGAAAGAAGTCTGGGGCGAAGGGGCTGAGAATTTTCTGATTCGTGGCACGCCCTATAACAAGGGCACCGTTCTGAGATTGCTATTCGACGACGGCGCTGAACCGGTGGGCGATCCCAAGCAATGTCACGCCGTGGCTATCGACGCGCGAGCGCCCAAATTCGACGGCGGCATCGTTACGCGTTTGGATTGCATCCCGCTAGGCATCGCCGTCAACCGGCAAGGCGAGCGTTTCTACGATGAGGGCGAAGACCTCTGGCCCAAGCGCTATGCCATTTGGGGGCGGCTGGTCGCCCAGCAGCCCGGGCAGATTGCTTATTCGATCATCGACTCCAAAGCGCTCGGCAAATTCATGCCCTCAGTCTTTCCCGCGATTCGTGCAGACACGATTGGGAAGCTAGCCTCGAATCTGGGCTTGCCCGCCGACACACTCGCAAGCACTGTCGACCGGTTTAACCGCGCGATACAGCCGGGAACGTTCGATCACGAATTATTGGACAATTGCCGCACTTGTGGGCTTGCGCCTGAAAAATCGCACTGGGCGCGAGCGATCGACACACCGCCGTTTCTCGGTTATCCCCTGCGCCCCGGCCTCACTTTCACCTACCTCGGCGTCAAAGTGAATGCGAGCGCCCAGGTACTGATGTGCAATGGACACCCGGCGAGCAATATTTTCGCCGCCGGAGAAATCATGGCCGGAAATATTTTGGGTAAAGGCTACCTCGGCGGACTTGGCATGCTCATCGGCACGGTCTTCGGAAGGCTCGCCGGAAAGGAGGCGGCTCGATTTGTCAGCGGATGAATTAACCGGCATCGCGCAAGAAGGCGATCGCATTCTCACCATCTGCAATGCCTGCCGGTATTGCGAAGGTTATTGCGCCGTCTTCCCCGCCCTGCAGCGTCGTTTGAACTTTGCTGCCGCCGACCTCGATTACCTCGCCAATCTCTGCCACAACTGCGCTGAATGTTACTACGCCTGTCAGTATGCCCCGCCGCACGAGTTCGCAGTGAACGTACCAAAGACACTCGCCCAGATTCGCGCTCGTTCCTATCAACATTGCGCGTGGCCTGCGCCGCTGTCGACTGCATTCCGGAGGAACGGGCTAATCGCATCTCTCGCGCTCGTTATCGCACTGCCCATTTGGATCGCAGTGACGAACGGATCCACAGCCGTCTCTGCTCAGTTTTATCAGGTCGTCTCGCATCGGGCCATGGTCGCGGTTTTTGTCTCTGTGTCGCTATTCATCCTGGCCGCGCTGATCTTAGGCGGCCTTCGATTCTGGCGTGAATCGGGCGCGTTGAGCAATGATCCTGCGAATTTCTCCGGTCTGAAACAGGGGCTGATCGACGCCATCCGCCTCACCTACTTGCATGGCGATGGAGAAGGTTGCACTTACCCCCGTGCGCACAGATCGCTGGCCCGTTGGTGGTTCCACCATCTCACGTTCTACGGATTCTTGCTCTGTTTCGCGGCGACAGCGGTTGCAGCGATCTACCATTACGGGTTCCGCTGGCGTGCGCCTTACGGATATTTCAGTTTGCCGGTAGTGCTTGGAACTCTCGGCGGCCTCGGATTGCTGGCCGGACCAGCGGGCCTGTTCTGGTTGAAACAACGCGGTGACGTCGCTACGCGTGACCCCAAGCAGGATGGCATGGATCTCACGTTCATCGCTTTGCTATTTTCGACCAGTGCGACCGGTTTGCTGTTGCTGGCGCTGCGATACACATCCGCCATGCCCCTGCTGCTGGCGATTCATCTGGCAACCGTCTTGGCGCTGTTCGTGACACTGCCCTATGGAAAATTTATGCACGGCATCTACCGTCTGGCGGCATTGATGCGCTACGCTCTAGAACGATCGCAAGTGAGAGGGCGGAACGCAACTGGCCACTAAATCCCAGGGCGAATCGAAAATCTGGCCCGTGATCCGCGTCGCCAGCGGTAATTTTCTGGAAGCCTACGATTTCCAGGTATTCGGCTACTACGCCGCGGCGATCGCCCGAACATTCTTTCCAGGCGAAAGCCAGTTCGCGTCGCTCATGCTGACTTTTGCGACCTTCGGGGCCGGCTTTCTGATGCGGCCTCTGGGTGCGATCGTGCTCGGCGCTTACATCGACCATCACGGACGCCGCAAAGGCCTGCTGTTGACCCTCAGCCTGATGGCAGCCGGTACTTTTTCGATCGCTTGCACCCCTGGCTACGCCACGCTGGGATTGCTCGCGCCGCTGCTGGTATTAGCCGGACGTCTTCTACAAGGCCTATCGGCCGGAGTCGAGCTGGGCGGTGTCTCGGTTTACTTATCCGAGATCGCCACGCCCGGGCACAAAGGATTCTACGTGAGTTGGCAATCGGCCAGCCAGCAGATCGCGGTCATGTTCGCGGCATTGCTCGGCCTGATCCTCAGCGCTAATCTCTCCGCGGGCGACATGACGCGCTGGGGTTGGCGAATCCCGTTGTTGATTGGCTGCCTGATCATTCCCCTGGTTATCATGATCCGGCGATCGCTCGAGGAGACTCCGGAATTTCGCTCACGCACCCATCGGCCCTCTATGACTCAGATCATCCGGACCGTCGCGGCCAATTGGCGGCTCGTCATCCTTGGAACCATGACTGCGACCGTCGTCACGGTGTCGTTCTACATGATCACCGCCTACACCCCGACCTTCGGTACGTCGGTGCTGCATCTCACTAACACCGGTAGCCTGTTGGTGACGCTGCTGATTGGCGCGTCCAATTTTATCTGGGTCCCGGTCATGGGCTCGCTGTCAGACAAAGTCGGCCGCCGGCCCTTGCTGATCGCCTTCACGACGCTGACCATCCTGACCGCTTACCCGGCGTTATCCTGGCTAGTTAGCGCGCCTTCTGTATCCCGATTGTTAATGGTCGAGCTGTGGTTATCCTGCATGTTCGGCAGTTGCAGCGGCGCTATGGTGCCATTCATTACCGAAATCATGCCGCGGGAAGTGCGAGCCTCCGGATTTTCGCTGGCCTTCAGCCTCGCAACCGCCGTCTTTGGTGGATTCACTCCCGCGATTTGTACCTATTTGATCCACGTCACCGGCAACCGCGCGATGCCCGGAGCGTGGTTATCGGCCGCCGCCACATGCAGCCTGATCTCGACGCTGCTTCTATCGCGAGTGAGAATCGCCTCGTGGAACACGGACACGGCGGTAGTAGCGCAGGCTAGGTCGTAATACTGTGCCGGCGAAGTGACTCCTACTTCTCCCGCCCACTCGCCTTCGGATCACTCTGCAAGTACGCCTTCGACTTAGCCTCATCCTTCAGCGGGACCGCTTTGTCCGGATCGATCCGCACCATCAGATAAGTAATGTGGTCGTCGATCTTGGTGAACAAGTGCCCTACTCCAGCCGGCACTACAATGACATCGCCAGGTTTTAGTTGGTAAGTCACGCCGCTTGTAATCGAGCTCCCATTGTTGCCCGGACCGTTGTACTCGCGCACCGTCTGCAGCGTCGATGGCCGGCGCTTCATGCCAACGATGTCGGGACCAGTCTCCAGCGTCGCCGACCCGTCGATCACGTGATACACCTCGCTGATCAGGTCGTGCTCAGCTACCGAATTCGAGGCTGGGCCGTCCAGCTTGCCGCGATAAACCACACCGATACCGATCTGGCTCTTGCCGATGTCCACCGACCGAACCTGCTGATCGATCAGACCATTCGCCATCGCGCGCTTTACGTAGGCCTGAAGCTCGCTGGTCCCGATATAAGTGGCCGAGCAGTGGTTACAAGTCGGCTTCACATCCTGCGCCGAAAGCACGCAGATCAGCGCGGCCACTCCCAGCACGACTCTCTGTACCATCCTTCTCAGACGCATCATGTCTCCTTTCAGAATTGCTGTACCTAGCAGCTTACATCCGAAAATCGAATCGTGTATAGTGGCTTAGACCCCGGAGGGGAGGGTGTCCAGTATGAAGCGTAATTTCTATGTCGGCGTGACCTTCGCCGGAGTGCTCATCGCGCTCGCAATCGGTTCGGCCCTGCTCCAGAAGCACGCCGTCGTGCACGCCGCTGGTGGAACACAAGCGCCGCGATTCGAAGTTGACCCCATGTGGCCCAAGCCTCTGCCGAACCACTGGCTGCTCGGCCAGACCATTGGCGTTTCAGTCGATTCCAATGACCATATCTGGATCATCCATCGAGGCGGGTCGCTCGAACCCGGCGAGCAGCACGCCAGCGCTTCTCCGCAGATTGCGCAATGCTGCGCCGCCGCCCCGCCGGTGCTCGAATTCGATGAGGAAGGCAACCTGATCGGCCACTGGGGCGGTCCCGGCAATGGCTATGATTGGCCGGAGTCGAACCACGGAATCACGGTGGATTACAAGGGCAATGTCTGGATCGGCGGCAACGGACGCGGTCCCGCACCTGGCGCCGGTCGCGGCCGCGGCCGTGGCGCTGCCGAAGACAAAACGGCATACAACGAGACTCAGGTTAGCGGCGTCCAGCCCTTCAACGACAACATGGTCCTGAAATTCACACAGGACGGAAAATTCTTGATGCAGATCGGCAAGCCGGCGCACAGCAAGGGCAGTAATGATCTCGAGAACCTCAGGCTTCCCGCCAAGACATTCGTCGATCCCAAGACTAATGAGCTTTATGTCGCCGACGGCTACGGCAATCACCGCGTGATCGTCTTCGATGCCGAGACAGGCAAATACAAGCGTCACTGGGGCGCTTACGGCCACAAGCCGGACGACACGGACATGGGCAACTATAATCCCAATGGTCCGCCGCCACAGCAGTTCCGCAATCCCGTGCATTGCGCCGAGCTCTCGCACGACAACCTGCTGTACGTGTGTGATCGCGTCAATGATCGCATTCAGGTCTTCAAACCCGACGGCACTTTCGTCAAAGAGGTGTTTATCGAAAAGAACACTCTGGGTTCCGGCTCGGCTTGGGACATCGCCTTCTCGAAGGACGCGCAGCAGAAGTATATCTATTTGGCAGACGGCGAAAACGATCGAATCCACATCATCGACCGTGAATCGCTCGAAATGCTGACCACTTTCGGCGAGGGCGGCCGCCAGCCCGGCGAGTTCTACGGTGTCCACTCCCTCGCCACCGATTCGAAAGGCAACCTCTTTAGCACCGAGACCTACCGCGGCCAGCGCGTTCAGAAGTTCATGTACAAAGGACTCGCACCGGTTACCAAGAAAGACCAGGGCGTGCTGTGGCCAAAGACGGCCAAGAGCCCGTTCTAGGACGATGCCGCGAAGACCATCTCGGACGCTCGCGGCGTTAATGTCGCTATTCGCCGGCCTCGCTTGGCCGCAATCCGGCGTAGGCCGCGGCCAGTGGCCATCCTATGCCGGCGACCTTCGCAATTTCCGCTACTCGCCGCTCGATCAGATCAATGCGGCTAATTTCAACAAGCTCGAAATCGCCTGGCGATTCAAGACCGACAACCTCGGCAATCGGCCGGAGTTCAAGCTGGAAGGAACTCCGCTGATGGTAAACGGCGTCGTCTATGCGACCGCAGGCTCGCGCCGGGCTGTGGTGGCGCTCGATGCCGCCACCGGCGAGCTGTTGTGGGTCCACGGTGAGCGCGAAGGCGCACGTGGCGCCGCAGCCCCCCGCCAGCTTTCAGGACGCGGCGTGTCGTACTGGTCCGACGGCGTACAAGAGCGTATCCTCTACGTCACGCCCGGCTATCGCCTCGTCTGCCTGGATGCCAAAACTGGCGCGCGAGCACCGTCATTCGGCGAGAACGGCGCCGTCGACATGAAACAATTCGCGGTCTATGGCACCGGCCAGCCCATCGATTTGGTCAACGGCGAAATCGGCCTGCATGCCACGCCGGCCGTGACCAAGAGCGGCGTTGTTCTAGTCGGTTCTGCATTCCGCGAAGGTGGCACTCCCAAGACTCACAACAACACCAAGGGCATGGTCCTGGCGTTCGATGTCAAGACTGGAAGGAAACTTTGGCAGTTTAATACCATTCCCAGACCTGGTGAATTTGGCAATGACACCTGGCTCAACGAATCCTGGGCCGTCAATGGCAACACCGGAGTCTGGACCCAGATGGCCGTCGATGAAGAGCTCGGTTTGGCGTACCTGCCGGTCGAGACGCCCTCGTCCGATTTCTACGGCGGCCACCGTCCGGGCAACAACCTCTTCGCCGATAGCCTGGTCTGTGTTGATCTGAAGACCGGTCAGCGAAAGTGGCATTACCAATTGGTGCATCACTCCATCTGGAACATGGACATCGCCGCCGCACCCATCCTCGCCGACATCACCGTCAACGGCCGCCCCGTCAAAGCAGTGCTCGAATCGAGCAAGCAGGCGTTCCTCTACGCCTTCGATCGCGTGACCGGCCAACCCATCTGGCCCATCGAAGAACGGCCGGTGGAAAAAGGCGACGTGCCGGGCGAGTGGTATTCTCCGACGCAGCCTTTCCCAACCAAGCCACCGGCTTTCGATTACCAGGGCGTCACCGTCGACGGTTTGATCGATTTCACTCCCGAGCTTCACGCCGAAGCCCTGAAAATCGTCTCGCAATATAAACTCGGGCCGGTCTTCACTCCCACCATAATCAGCAAACCCGGCGGACCCATCGCGTCCTTTCGATCCTCGGGCGGCATGAATTGGCCGGGCTTCTCATACGATCCTGAAACTCACATCGCCTACATCCCTTCATTTATTTCACTGCCTCCGCTCGCGCTGCTTCCTTCGCCCGGCAAGGACTTCTCGGACATCGATTACGTTGAAGGCTTCGCACCCACCGGCATTCATTATGTGTCCGGCCCCGGTGAGAACGTCGGCGCCGATGCGCCCCGGCCCCCCGCACGCGGGCCAAGCCGTCCAGTGGCTGGTGATTCCGCGCTTGCTACTGGCGCTAACGCTACCACCGCCGGTGTCGGCCGCGGCCTCAACCTCAGCCCGCAAGGCTTGCCGCTGCTCAAGCCGCCCTATGGCCGCATCACGGCTATCAACATGGACACGGGCGATTTCGTCTGGCAGATCGCCCACGGCGAAACGCCTGACTACATCCGCAATCATCCCGCGCTCAAGGGCCTGAACATCCCGCGCACCGGGCAGCCCGGTTACGTCGGAGTGCTGGTTACCAAGACGTTGGTGATTGCAGCCGATCCGCAGGCGACCACTACAGCCGAACATCCTCGCGGCGCTATGCTGCGCGCCTACGACAAAGCCAACGGCCAAGAAGTCGGCGCGATCTGGATGCCCGCTCCGCAGAGTGGATCGCCGATGACCTACATGCTGAATGGCAAGCAGTACATCGTGATCGCGGTCAGCGGCGGCTCTTATTCAGGCGAGTATCTTGCATTCAGCCTGCCGGCCGGCGAATGATGCCGCGCTTGTCCGTGCGTACATAGTCAGTGCTTGCCAGTCCACTCCTTCAGCAATGCGAGGATGCGTCTTCCCTCGTCATCGTCCCGCTGCTCCGCTTTGTCAAACGCCGTGATTCCCATCCATCCGGGAATGTGCGGACTGGCACCGGCTTTGAGCAGAAGCTCCACGGCCGCGCAAGTCCCTGAGAAGACCGCACAGTGCAAGGCGGTATTCCCGATTTTTTCCTCATCGTGGGCGTTCACGTCTGCTCCCGCCGAGAGCAACACTTGTGCCGCAGCCAACTGGCCGGCCTCAATCGCGCAGATCAGCGGCGTACGCGAAATCTCGTCGAACCGATTTAATGTTTGCCCTCCATCGGCTTCGAGAAGTCGATGCAAGACTTCGAGAAAACCCTCTTCGGCGGGGGCATGAACGCTGGTCAGTTCATGATCAGGCTCGACCGCAACAGACGCGCCGGCCGCCAGCAAAAGCTCGGCCAGGTCGACACGGCCTTTTCGCGCTGCCCAAAACAATGGGGTGTTTCCGTCCCAGCGTCGTACATTGGCGCGGGCTCCCGCATCAAGCAGCATCCGTACGATCTGCGTGTGACCAGCGATAACAGCAGCGCCCAGCACGTCATCGCCTTGGCCGAACGTCGCGTTCGGGTCGGCTCCGCGTTCCAGACTAACCCTAACCAATTCTGGATCCCCATCCTGGACCGCGCGGAGCAGGGAGTCATTCACATCTACATTTGAACATGCAAATGCCTACAAACCGCACTTCCCTGTAAAGTGGATTATGATGTCGAAGGCACCCCAATGACCACCGCTGTACACCCATCCCCGTCCGATTCCTCTACCGGCACCGAGCTCCTGCTGCGCATGTACCGCCGCATGCTGATGATCCGATTGTTTGAGGAACAGGTCAATGATCTTTACACCCGCGCCCTCATGCCCGGCCTCGCTCATCTATACATAGGTGAGGAAGCGGTCGCCGTCGGAATCTGCGAGGCGCTCCGGCCCGACGACTACATCACCAGCACCCATCGCGGCCACGGCCATTGCCTGGCAAAAGGCGCATCGATCGATCGGATGTTCGCCGAGCTTCTCGGCAAGGAAGCTGGCTATTGCAAAGGCAAGGGCGGATCGATGCACATTGCCGATCCCGACACCGGTAATTTGGGCGCGAACGCCATCGTCGGAGGCAGCACCGGCATCGCCACTGGAGCGGCGTTTTCGGCCAAGCGATTGGGCACTGGCCAGGTCGCTGTCTGCTTTTTCGGCGAAGGCGCACTCGGCCAAGGCCTGCTCTACGAAGTCATGAATCTCGCGGCGCTGTGGAAACTACCGGTCATCTACGTTTGCGAAAACAATCTGTACAACGAGTACACGCATTATCTCGAAACCACCGCCGGTGATATCCTCCTGCGCGGCCCGGCTTTCGGCGTGCCCTCTGAAAGCGTCGATGGACAGGACGTCCGCGCGGTCCACGCCACTGCATCCAGGCTCGTCGAGCGCGCGCGTAGAGGTGAAGGTCCCGCGCTCCTGGTCGTCAACACCTATCGCTACATGGGCCATCACGTCGGCGATGTAAGCCGCGAATACTACCGATCGAAGCAGGAAGAACAGCAGTGGAAGACCGATCGTGACCCCATAAAGCTGCTGGCCGATCATCTCACTGGCCACAATCTCGATCAGATTTTCACCGAAGTGAAGGCCGAGATCGACAGAGGCGTGCAATTCGCCTTGGCCGCTCCTTACCCGAGCGTCGACAAAGTGGCGCAGGACGTCTATGCCTGAAACCGCCGTTGCCGTTCGCGAATTAACTCTTGGCGAAGCCATCCGCGAGGCCCTGGCCGAAGAACTGCGCCGCGATTCCCGCGTGTTCATTCTCGGCGAGGACATCGCCGAAGCTGGCCATCCCTTCAAGGTCCTCACAGGATTGGTAAGCGAATTCGGCCCTGAACGAATACTCGATACACCGATCTCTGAAGCCGGTTTTACCGCGGTAGCCGTCGGGGCGGCCATGACTGGGATGCGTCCAGTGGTCGACATCATGTTCGGCGATTTCGTCACGCTGACCATGGACCAGATGGTAAATCAGGCCGCCAAGATCCACTACATGTCGGGCGGCAAGTGGAAAGTGCCCATGGTTATGCGCACAACATTGGGCGCCACCCGCCGGTCCGCCGCGCAACACTCGCAGTCGCTGCACGCCTGGTTCTGTCACATCCCGGGACTAAAGGTTGTCATGCCGTCCACGCCTTACGACGCCAAGGGGCTTCTCAAAACCGCGATCCGCGATGAGAACCCCGTTGTGTTTTTCGAAGATAAGATGATGTACCGGCTCAAAGGCCCCGTCCCGACGGAGGAGTACACTATCCCGCTCGGTGTTGCGGACATTAAACGCATCGGCAACGACGTCACCATTGTCGCCACCAGCAGCATGGTGCAAGTGGCGCTGGGCGCAGCCAGCCTACTCGAGGAGTCAGGCATCTCAGCCGAGGTCATCGATCCGCGCACCCTCTGGCCGCTCGACGAAAAAACCATCATCGATTCGGTCAAGAAAACCTCGCGCGCCATGGTGATCGACGAGGGCTACGAACGGTACGGAGTGACCGCCGAGATCGCTTCCGTGATCGCCCAAGGCGCATTCTTCGACCTGGAAGCGCCCGTGAAGCGCATGGGAGCCATGCATGTTCCCATTCCTTTCTCGCCGCCGCTCGAAGACGTCACCGTCGCCACCGAAAAGTCGGTGTTCGAGGCTGCCCGCGCGCTCTGCGGCGAAAAATAATCGACAACTGGAGAACGAATCGTGGCACTGAAAACTTTCGGAACCATGGCGGTGGATTGGGAGCAGCGTGTCGATATGGACCGTCTGCGCCGCGAACGCCTGGCGCGCGCTAAGGCCCTGCTGGCGAAATCCGAGATGGGCGCACTGCTTTGCTTCGACATGAACAACGTGCGCTACATCACCTCCACGCACATCGGAACCTGGGCGCAGGACAAGATCAGCCGCTTCACTCTGCTGCCGCAAAATGACGAGCCCATCCTCTGGGACTTCGGCTCAGCCGCCCGCCACCATCAGATTTATTGCCCTTGGCTGGGCGAGCGTTCACGCCCCGGCATCGCTCTCATGCGTGGCGCGATGTCGCCGGAAATGGGGCGCGCCGAAGATGTCGCCCGCAAGATCAAGATCGAGCTTGAACAGCGCGGCTTGCACAAACAGCCGGTCGGGATTGACGTGGTCGAGCCGCCGATATTATTCGCTCTGCAGCGTGAAGGCATCACCGTGGTCGACGGCCAGCAGCTCATGTCCGACGCTCGCGTCATCAAGACCCAGGACGAGATCTCGCTGCTCAATACCTCCGCGATGATGGTGGACGCGGCTTACGACGAGCTCTATCGCGCCATGAAACCGGGTCTCCGCGAGAACGAAGCGGTGGGACTGGTCAATAAAATTCTCTACGACATGGGCTCGGAATACGTCGAAGGTGTCAACGCCATTTCAGGCGAGCGCTGCAATCCGCACCCGCACGTTTTTTCCGATCGCGTGCTGCGCCCCGGCGACCCGGTCTACTACGACATCCTGCACTCCTTCATGGGCTATCGCACCTGCTACTACCGATGTTTCACCATCGGCTATGGGTCGCACGCGCTCGTGGATGCCTACCAACGTTGCCGTGAATATCTGGACGCCTCGATCTCACTCATCCGTCCAGGCCGCACCACCGCCGAGATTGCCGCCGTCTGGCCCAAGGCGCAAGAGTTTGGATTCGCCAACGAGGAAGCCGCATTCGCGCTGCAGTTCGGCCATGGCATCGGGCTCGCCATCTGGGAAAAGCCCGTCATCAGCCGCCTGGTTTCGCTCGAACATTCCCATGAAATCAAACCCGGCATGGTCTTCGCTCTCGAAACCTTCTGGCCGTCGAAAGACGGCTGGAGCGCCGCGCGCATTGAGGAAGAGATCGTAGTCACCGAAACCGGCCACGAGGTTATCACTCGTTTTCCAGCCGAAAAGTTGATGGTCGCCGGCGCCCATTACCACACCGTCGAGGGCCCGCTCCCGACTGAACGCGAGCACGATCCGCCGCCCAGCCGAAAAGTAGTCGAGATGGTCGAGGCCAGCGCGCAAATGGAGAAGGCCGGAGTCTCCCGCTAAGATGGCCGTCAGCGTCGTAATGCCCGCGCTCGAAATGGCGCAGGAAACCGGCAAACTCCTCGCCTGGCGCAAGAAGGAAGGCGACGCCGTCACCAAAGGCGAGCCGCTGCTCGAAATCGAAACCGACAAAGTTGTGCTCGAGGTTGAGGCTCCCGCCGACGGTATTCTAGCCGCCGTGACATCCTTCGCAGGCGCCGATGTTCCCGTCGGACAGACCATCGCCTGGATCGTCGCTCCCGGAGAGCATCCGCCCGCTAGGCCAACTACCGCCGCCCCCGCCGCGCGCGCCATCACCGAAGCACCGCGCTCCTCCGCGGCGCCATCGGCAGACGGCCCGAAGATCTCGCCCAAAGCCCGGCGTCTTGCGAAAGAACTCGGCGTTGATGTCAGCAGTGTCCACGGCACGGGACCCGACAGCGTTATTACTGGCGACGATGTACAGCGTGCGGCCAAATCAGAGCAGCCCGGGCTCAGTACTATCGCGCGCCTCATGGCTGAGCGAACCACCCAAAGCTGGACCACTACACCGCACTTTTTCTTGGTTCGCGAAATCAATGCCATTGGCTTGGTTGCGGCACGTGCGCAATTCGGCGCCGGAGGAGTCACTTACACCGATCTACTTATTGCGCTGGTGGCGCGGGTACTTGCAAAACATCCCAAGATGAACGCGAGCTGGACTGGCGACGCGATCCGCCTCAATCCGGACGTTAACATCAGCATCGCGATCGCGGTCAAAGACGGCGTCATCGGCGCGGTGATCCAGAATGCCGGTGCCTCGGGCCTCGGTGAGATAGCCCAACGCCGGCGCGACTTGACCGATCGTGCCCGCGCGGGCCGCCTGCATCCGCCCGACGTCTCGGGCGCCACTTTCACCATTAGTAACCTCGGAATGTTCAATATCGATGCGTTCAGCGCCATCATTACGGCGCCGCAAGCCGCAGTGCTCGCGGTAGGCCGCATTGCCGATCGCGTCGTGCCCGTCGATGGCCAGCCTGGCATTCGTCCCATGATGACCATCACCCTGTCGAGCGACCATCGCGTCGTAGACGGCGCACAGGCTGCCGCGTTCCTCAACGACCTCGCCGGGGCGCTCGAAGCCCCGCAAACGTGGCTCGGGTAAGGCCTAGGAAATTCCCCAGCGCCGCTGTACCCTTCTGTGCTATTGTCGGCGTCTAAAGGCTCCATGAACGTGAAGTACCTTACCGTAATTTTCTTTGTCTTTGTTACGTGGGCCCAGCCGCAAGCCGCCGAAAATGAGCCACAGCAAAGCATCCCGCTGACCGTTCCCGCCAGCGTTCCGCTTCGAGTCTACTTGACCAAGCGTATTCCGAAAAAAGTTGGGGCGCCCGTTGAGGCCAAACTCCTCGAAGGCGTCTATGCATTCGATCGCGAGGTGATCCCAGCCGGCTCGCAGGTAACCGGCCACGTTAGCCGCCTCGAACCAGTTTCAAAATTCGAGCGGACCAAAGCCGTGTTGGGCGGCGATTTCACGCCTCTGCATCGCGCGGAAGTTGAGTTCACTTCCCTGCGGATGCCGAATGGCCGGGAGATCGCGATCCAGACCCAAGAGAACATCGGTCTGAACTCCATCTTTTCACCGAAGGCGCGGCCCAGGAAGAATCCAAATCCTCAGAACAGCACGGGCGTGATGGGCGCCGGCAAGCAGCTAGTTCGGGATCAGATCAATACCCAGATCGATCGTGTGAGAAGCATTCCGGACATAGTGCGATCGCCGAATAAGATGGAGCAGCTTTCCGATTATCTGATGGCCAAGCTACCCTATCATCCACAGTTCGTGCGCAATGGGACACGTTTCGATGCCGAACTCAAGACTCCGCTTGATTTCGGATCGGAGTCTGTAACCCGAAGCTCGATGCTTCTGTTGGGAACACAGCCCGCCGCGGAAAGCCTCGTTCACGCCAGACTGATCACACCTCTCGATTCGAGCATTTCCAAACAGGGCCAGCAGGTGGATGCCGTACTCTCGTCGCCCCTGTTTTCAGCCGATCACAAACTGATTCTGCCCGAGGGCACGCGACTCACTGGATCCGTAGTGATGGCCCAGAAAGCACGCTGGTTCCATCGAACCGGTAAACTCCGGTTCAATTTTCAGGACGTTGACCTTCCGCAAGAAGCCGCCCAGTTGAAATTCCCCGAGCCCGAGCCCCAGCCTGAAACCGCACCTATCCAAACGCAAAAAATCCTCCGCTTCCGAAGCCAAGCCATCCTGAAAGCCGCGGAAAGCGACCAGGCGCCCGTCAAAGTCGATTCAGAAGGTGGCGTGAAGACGACGGAATCGAAAGCCCGTTTCATTCAGACCGCTATCGCTGTATTGATCGCCAGCAAGTCGGGCGATAACGATGCGGGCCACCTCCACGGCGGCGGAATCGGCAGCGTGGGCGGACAGAATTCCAATGTTTCAGGCCGAACTCTGGGCGGCGGACTCGGCTTTGGGTTAGTGGGCTCGGCCCTCTCTCAGAGCTCTAAATACGTTGGCACGGCATTCGGCTACTACGGCCTGGGTTGGGCGGTATTTTCGACGGTCATCGCTCGCGGTCAGGAAGTGCAATTCGACAAAAATGCCGTGATCGACATCGGCTTCAACCCCCGCACGGCCGCCACCGCAACGAAGTAAGCTCGCGAAACCGCGCGGGCGCGGATTGATATACTTGAACGGTTCAAGCCGAGGCGAAATACAATGAGCTCCCGTTCAGATCCGAAGAAAAAGAAGCCGTTCTACACGGGTCTTTCGTTTCAAGTGCTGGTGGGAGTCGCGCTCGCCATCGTCTTCGGATATCTCAGCCCCACCAAAGCCGAAGCTATGAAGCCGCTCGGCGATGGATTCATCCGTCTGATCACCATGATCATCGCCTTCGTCATCTTCTGTACCGTCGTCACCGGCATCGCCGGCATGCAGGACATGAAAAAGGTCGGGCGCGTCGGCGGCAAGGCGCTCTTGTATTTCGAAGTGGTGTCGACTTTGGCGCTCATTATCGGCTTGGTCGTCGCCAACACAACTCACCCCGGCAGTGGTCTGAATATTAACCCCGCCACTCTCGATGCCAAAGCCGTAGCCGGTTATGCCGGCCAAGCCAAAGCGCAAAGCGTCGGCGATTTCATCCTGCACATCATTCCCACCACCATCGTCGATGCCTTCGCCAAGGGCGATATCCTGCAAGTTCTCCTGGTCGCCATCCTGTTCGGCTTCGCTCTTTCGATTGCCGGCCCGCGTTGCCAGCCTTTGGTCGACCTATTCGGCACGCTCACTCAAGCCATCTTCGGAGTGGTGAATATCGTGATGCGTCTCGCGCCCATCGGCGCGTTCGGCGCCATGGCATTCACCATTGGCCGTTACGGAATCGCCTCGCTTGGCCCCTTGGCAAAGCTGATCGTCATCTTCTATCTCACCTGCATTCTCTTCATCGTGGTCATTTTGGGCTCCATCGCGTACTTCGCCGGATTCAACATCTTCAAGTTCCTGCTCTATATCAAGGAAGAGATCATTCTCGTGTTGGCGGTAAGCTCGTCTGAGCCGGCGCTGCCTACCCTGATGGAAAAGCTCGAGAGGCTGGGCTGCTCGCAGGCGCTGGTCGGACTGGTCGTACCCACCGGCTACACCTTCAACACCGACGGCAGCAGCATCTACATGACGCTGGCCGCGCTTTTCGTGGCTCAGGCGACCAATACCCCTCTGACCCTATCGCAGCAGCTCACTATTCTCGCCGTCGCAGTTCTTACATCGAAAGGCGCGAGCGGAGTGCAAGGCGCGGCCTTCATCGCCCTGGTCGGAACGTTAATGGTGATTCCAACTATTCCGGTGGCTGGCATGGCCTTGATCCTGGGCATCGATCGCTTTATGAGCATGTTCCGCGCCATGGTCAACATGCTCGGCAACGGAGTCGCCACTCTGGTTGTCGCGCGCTGGGAGCATGAGCTTGATCCGGCGTCGCTGCGCAAGGCTTTATCCCAGCAAAGCGAGGTTCAGGTGGCCGTCGGCGCCTGATCTACGAGCTGAGCTTCCTTCGCAACCATGCTTGCGCCAGGCGCAGATCGTGCCGCACAACGTGGACCGACTGGCCGAGCGCCTCGGCTGTTTCCTCTGCGGTCATCCCGCCAAAGTAGCGCATTTCAACAAGCTGGGCCAGCGACTGGTCTTCTTGCGCGAGCGCATCAAGAGCGCGGTCCAAATCCAGAAGCTCGATTTGTTCGACGCCCGAACCTCCCTCCACGTCTGCGCCGGTGTTCAGTAGGAACGTTGCATTCCCATCGCGCTTCCTGGTGGCTCGGGCTCGGGCGTAGTCCACTAATACCTGTCGCATCACTCGCGATGCAACCGCCAGGAAATGGATCCGGTCCGTAAATCCCCGCTGCTTATCGCCAACGAGTTTGAGGTATGCCTCGTGAACCAGCGCCGTCGTCTGCAAGGTGTGCCCGGGACGTTCCCCCCGTAATTGCCGCGCAGCGATCCGATGCAATTCGTCATATAACGTCTTCACCAGTTCGTTCAGCACCGATTCGTCACCTGCGCGCAGCCGTTCGAGCAGTTGAGGCACTCCCAGCATCACGCCAACAGGGTACTTCTTTTAACACCAAGGTTGCACTATAATTCGGTTCTGGACGCGTAATGAAGCAAGAGTTGCGGGTACTATTTCACGAACTCTCCGACCTCTCGCCGGCTGACCGCGAACGGGTCTTTCGTGATCGGCGGATCGGATCGGAACTTCGCGCGGAAGTCGAGTCCCTGTTGGGCTTTGATGAGACCAGCCAGGAGGACCTGACAGGTCGCGTGTCTCATGCCGCCGAAGAGCTGCTTGGTAGCGCCGATGGACGGGAATCGGGGCGTTGCGGACCATACCGGCTAGTACGACTGCTCGGCTCTGGTGGCATGGGCGCAGTTTATCTGGCCGAGCGAACCGATGGCGAGATTAAACAACAGGTAGCCGTCAAGCTCCTCCGCGTCGACGAACATCGCCCCGCATGGCGCGACCGTTTTCTCAGGGAACGTCAACTCCTCGCAAACCTAAATCACCCTTCCGTTGTCCACGTGATCGATGCCGGCCACACCGAGGGCAGCCGGCCTTATCTGGTCATGGAATATGTGGAAGGAACGCCCATTGATGCCTACGCTGCAAAGATCGATTTGCGCGAGCGGCTCCAGCTGTTCCTGCGCGTCTGCCAGGGAGTCTCACACGCCCACCATCATCTGATCATCCATCGCGACTTGAAGCCGTCGAACATACTTGTAGACGTTTCCGGCCAGCCCAAGCTGCTGGACTTTGGCATCGCCAAGCTTCTGGATGAAACCGGAGATGCTACGCAAACCGTAGAGCGGCTGCTTACGCCAAATTACGCCAGCCCGGAACAATTGATCGGAGCGCCCCAAACTACCGCGACGGACATCTACTCGTTGGGTGCGGTGCTCTACAAACTGCTCACGGGCGCTGTGCCGTCGAACAGCATACCGCCGAGTCGTATGAATCCGGATGTTCCGAAGGATCTGGACTTCATTATCTTAAAGGCGCTTCGCAAGGAACCTCAAGAACGCTATGCGTCCGTCGAGACCTTCGCCGCCGACATCCAGGCCTTTCTGGAATCGAAGCCAGTGGAGGCGCGCTCCGGCAACGCGTGGTATCGCACGCGAAAGTTCCTTCGGCGCTACTGGATACCAGTGGCCGCGGCCGCTCTTGTGATCGCTAGCCTCGTGGGTGGTTTGTATGTCGCTAATCGTCAACGCGTGATTGCAGAACGGCGGTTCTGGCAGTTGCGGCAACTCTCCAACAAGGTCTTTGAACTTGATAAGGCGATCCGGAATCTACCCGGCTCGACCGAAGCCAGGCAACGACTCGTGTCCGCGTCACTGGAATACCTGGAGGGCCTTACCGCCGACGCCCATGGAGACATTGATCTGGCCCAAGAGATCGGAGACGCTTACGAGCGTGTGGCCGAAATCCAAGGTGTCCCCACCGGCCTGAATTTGGGCGAGTTCGGCAAAGCCGAAGCCAGTCTGGCGAGGGCCGACGCTTTCATCGACATGGTTCTTGCCGCGCACGCAGAGTTCCCGAGAGCGCTATACCGGTCGGCCAGCATCGCGTCGGACCGCATGATCCTGGCCCAATCGGAACACCGGCGCGCGGACGCGCTGTACTACGCGCGAAAGTCGTCCGAGCGCCTCGATGCATTCCTCAACAAGCGAGGCGCTCAGGAATCGGATCGTGCCAACGCCGTCCCAACCTACGCAAACATTGCTCTGGCCCACCTAAACATGCATTTGTATGCCGAGGGTGCTCGATATGCCCAGCGGACTGTCGATCTGGCGCGATCGCTCCATCGGACTGAGCGGGCTGGAATCCTTCTTAGCAACGGTCTCAGCTTACTGGCGAATGCGTATCGCTACCAGGGTGATTTAGAAGCGGCGCTGCGCGCCATCGACGAAGCGCGGAAACTCGCGGAAGAGACCGTCTATCCCAACCAGACCGAGCGAATGCTCGGTCTGTACGGCATCCTGCTGCGTCAAGGTCTCATCCTGGGCGAGGACGGCGGTGTCAATTTGGATCGGCCCGCGGAAGCGGTTAAATCCCTTCAGAAGGCGTTCGACATCACCGAAGAGGCGGCCCGACAGAATCCCAACGATTTTACAAGCCGCAGCCATGTCGGAACCTGTGCGCTTATGTTGGCCGACATCCTACGCCACAGCGATCCAGAGCGAGCGCTCGCAGCATACGATGCGGCTATAAGCCGGCTTGGGGAGATCCGGAACAATCTGTCGGCGCGCCGCAATCAGGCATCTGCGCTGGCTAATTCCTCTTATGCCCTGCGTCGTCTCCACCGGACCTCGGAGGCCAAACAACGGATTGAAGCTGCCTTTGCAATCCTCAAAGAAACGAAGGACTATCCCGCCGAACGGATCCCCTTCGACCGCATGGAACTCTATAACGCCTTTGCCGCTCGGGCCGACCATGAAGCCGAGGTTGGCGATCCACACCGTGCCGTAGCAGACTACGAGGAACTACTCGACAAAGTGATCGCCGCTAAACCTGAGACTCTTACGGATCTGCGTGACGTACCCAGAATCTCGAGTCTCTATGAATCCCTCTCCCGCCTCTATCGCCGGACCGGTAAGATCACCAAAGCCAACGATGTGGAGTCGCAGCGGTTGGAGCTTTGGCGCCACTGGGATACCAAGCTTTCGAATAACCTCTTTGTTCGCCGCCAACTCGACGCCGCGCGCCTGCCTTAACCTTTCTCTGCTAATTTTTTCTTCCAATCTCGCTTCATCAATTGGAGGACGAGATGAAAATCAAAACAAGCCAGGCTCTGGTGGTTGTGGTCGGAAGTCTGTTGAGCGTCGCGGCAAGCGGCCAAACTCTGCCCAATCTTTACCCCTTTCCCAATGCTGCCGGCGTGCTCGAAACCTACAACGTCGGTGGTCAGCCCATTGATCTGACAGGGCCGTTCTTTCAGTCTCTCGGTACCAACGGGCGCAGTTGCGAGTCCTGTCACCGGCCCGCGCAGGGCTGGGGAATCTCCGCCGACGAGGTGAAAGCCCGTTTCGAGTCAACCCAGGGACTGGATCCGATTTTCAGCCCCAACGACGGTTCCAACTGCGACCACAACATCGACACATCTACGGTCGGCGGGCGCCGGCAAGCTTATAGCCTTCTGATCAATAAGGGCTTGATTCGCATTGCAATCCAAATGCCGTCCACTACCGAGTTCAATGTCGTCAGTGTCGTGAACCCTTACGGTTGCGGCGACCCATCCACGTTATCCATGTACCGGCGTCCCTTACCCTCCACAAACTTGCGATTCTTGAGCACGCTTATGTGGGATGGGCGCGAGTCCGCGACACAGACCGGGACTCAGAAGATCACATTTCCCACCAATCCCGGCGATTTGCGGGCAGACCTGGCGCATCAAGCTGTGGATGCTACCAACATTCACGCCCAGGCAACAACCACGCTGACATCCCAACAGCAGCAGGCGATCGTCGATTTCGAGATGGCCCTGATCACCGCTCAAGCAATCGATTCTCGTGCCGGCGCTTTGAACGCGGCCGGCGCGACCGGTGGGCCTGCCATGATCGACGCTCTCACGATGCCATCGTTCTTCATCGGCATCAATGATCCTCTCGGCGGCAATCCATACGGGATACCTTTCACACCCGTGATCTTCAGTCTGTTTGACGCCTGGGTGAATCTACAGTTCCAGCCCGGAGCCCAAGATCAGAACAATACGCGCGCCAGTATTCTCCGTGGACAGGCCCTGTTCAACTCGAAGCCAATCAACATCACCGGTGTCGCAGGACTCAACGACGACTTGAATCTCGCCACCATTCCCGGAACCTGCGGGACTTGTCACGATTCCCCTAACGTGGGCAACCACTCCGTCTCCGCGCCGCTAAACATCGGGGTGGGCGATGTGACAAGCACTTTGGACGTGAGCTATCTCCCGGTCTTTACGCTGCAAAACAAGACCACCCTTGAAATCAAAACCACAACGGATCCGGGGCGCGCTCTGATCACCGGCCTGTGGAGAGACGTGGGGCGGTTGAAGGGACCGATCCTGCGTGGCCTTCCCAGCCGAGCACCTTATTTTCACAATGGCTCGGCGGATTCCCTTGCCGATGTCCTCGATTTCTACAACAAACGCTTCAACATCGGCTTCACTCCTCAGGAGAAGAAGGACCTGATCACGTTCTTGAATACTCTATAGGTCTGCCGGAAATAGTAAAACGCGATATCGCCCGGCGACGGGATCTTCTGCCGCAGCAGGTACACCATCACGTCGCCCCAGGTGTGCGCCGGGCCGCTCAACATCAGCTCCACTGGCATGTTGCCGAAATAATAGGTGAGCTTGTCGTTGAAGGTCGTCGACGGCGGTACGATTTTCCGCGGCTCTCCGCCGTCCGCCGCGCTTTTCCCACGGCGGACTTAGAATCGGTGTCGCCAGCATCGCCTCGCGGCAATAGAGGTGCAATAAGATCTCTGCCGTCGGGAAAATGGAAGTCCCCAGAGAATGGTCGCCGTGATGATGCGTGATCAGTACCGGCGTGTCGGCTTGCCCCGCGAAGTCTCTTGGATGGCCGCCAGGAACGCTTTCGATTCGAGCGGCGCGCCCAGCGAATCGATCGCCATTACATGATCGTCCCCCACGATCATGCCCGCATTAGATACACCCTGATTGAGCATGCCTGGCGCCCAGGCTCGCACTCGCGGAGCGTCCAATCAGTTCTCTACGGCTGAATTGGTGGATCATAGTGTTCAATTACTCTAACATGCAGGTGGTATCTCTTCTGATTTGCTATGATGCGTATCCATATGAAATACCTTCTCGCTCTCGCGGTTTCCTGTGTGCCTCTCGCAGCGCAGCCCGGAATCGGGCGCGACTACGGCCGGTCCATGACCATCTCACAACAGGGCATCGCAGCCACCAGTCAGATCCTCGCCTCCCAAGCTGGCGCGCAAATTCTGGCGCAGGGCGGTTCGGCGGCTGACGCGGCTATCGCGGCCAATGCCGTACTCGGCGTGGTTGAGCCGATGATGAACGGCCTGGGTGGCGACTGTTTTGTCATCTATTGGGACGCGAAAACCAGCAAGCTAACCGGCTTGAATGCTTCTGGTCCTGCGCCGCGCGGTCTATCACCGGCGCTCCTTGCTAGCCTCGGCGTCAAGACCATGCCGTTCTCTGGAATCCATAGCGTCACGGTGCCCGGAGCCGTGGAAGGGTGGGCCAAGATGCATCAGCGTTTCGGCAAACTGCCTTGGAAAGATCTCTTTCAGCCCGCCATCGCTTATGCCGAGCGGGGATTTCCCGTCACGGAAGTAATTCACGAGGCTTGGTCGTCGTCGGGCGTTGTAACGAAACTGAAGTCGCAGCAGGAATCGGCGCGGGTATTCCTGCCGGGCGGTCAACCTCCCGCGGAGGGCCAGTTGTTCCGCAATCCCGATATGGCGCGCGCCCTGCGGCTGCTCGCGGATCAAGGTCGCGACGCCTTTTACAAGGGCGATATCGCGGCGGCTCTCCTTCAGACATCCGAGAAACTCAAGGGCACGATGACCGCCACGGACCTGGCGTCGTTTTCGGCTGAGTGGGTTGAGCCGATTTCGATCGACTATAGAGGATGGCGAGTTTACGAGCTGCCTCCCAACGGTCAAGGCATGGCCGCGCTCGAAATGCTGAACATCATGGAAACCGTCGCGCCCTCGCCGCTGGGTGCATTCTCGTCCGCCGAGATGCACGAGCGCATCGAAGCCATGAAGCTGGCGTATTCCGATCTGCATCGCTACGACGCCGACCCCCACACCTACGATGTACCCGTCGCCGCCCTGCTCTCCAAGGACTATGCCCGGAAGCGTGCGGCCTTGATCGATCCGATGAAAGCCAACTGCGCGGTGGCCGCGGGGCAGCCGTTGGCGAGCGATACTACGTACCTCACAGTGGTGGACAAGGATGGCAACGTGGCGAGCTGGATTCAGAGTCTGTCCGGCGCCTTCGGGTCTGGAGTGACGGTGGAAGGGATGGGATTCGCGCTGCACAACCGCGGAGCGGGTTTCACTCTCGATCCCAAGAGTCCCAATGTCCTGGCTGGCGGCAAACGGCCCTTCCATACCATCATTCCCGCGTTCATGGAGCGCGGCGATCAGCACATCGGATTCGGAATCATGGGCGGCCCCAATCAACCGCTGGCGCATGCCCAGTTCGTTTCCAACATCGTCGATTACAGCATGAACCTGCAGCAGGCCCTGGAATCGCCGCGCTTCACCAAACGAAATGCAAACGGCTGCGATGTTTCCATCGAATCGCGTGTCCCGGTAAATACTTTCCAGCAGCTTTCCGAGCGTGGACACCAGATCGCCGTCCGCCGCCCTTACACGCAGGAGATGGGCCGTGGGCAGGCGATTTTGCATGATTCGAAGACGAGCACTAATTACGCTGCCTCCGACCCCCGCACCGACGGCGCCGCGGTTCCCGAGCCAATTGTCGTGAAATAACGGATGTATTGCAGCTACTTCATCGGCGAATAGTCGGTAGCTTCGGCGAAGACCGAATCTACCTTCGTTACTAGCTTTCCGTTCGCCTCCGACTCTTTCTGCACTTTCTGCCACTCGGGGTCCATCCTGAACGCGTCCCACGATTTCTTCGCGGCGTCGCGGCTCGGGAACGACAAGATGTAAACCAAGGTATTCTTCGAGAGCGGTTCATCCGTCGGGGCAAGTAGC
>Ga0210401_10000254_pt1 | contig 67654 bp, 56 predicted proteins | sample IncBWH32MmetaG_FD_150866 | JGI IMG/M metagenome (GOLD analysis project Ga0210401, IMG submission 150866) | Forest soil microbial communities from Barre Woods Harvard Forest LTER site, Petersham, Massachusetts, United States - Inc-BW-H-32-M | ecosystem: Environmental > Terrestrial > Soil >...
GTTGGAGAATTACTACTACTTACCGGAATTTGGAAAGTTTGAGTACAACCTAAATTATCTGCAATAATTACTTGGTAAGGGCCAGCACAAATATTAGATAAAATTGGTGCATTACTTGGAGGACTGGTCCATGTATAAGTATAAACTCCCACGTTTCCTCCTGTTGGTGCAACTGTAATGTTTCCATTACATTGTCCGCAAGCAGGATTAGTTACAACTGTATTTGGGTTAATGGCACTTGGTGCAATAATGCTTATTGTATCTATAGCTTTACAACCCGCATTATCTGTAAGAGTTGCTGTATAACTGCCTGCACATAAATTGGTAGCAAAATTTCCAACCTGGCCATCGTTCCATGCAATTGTTATAGGAGCGGTTCCTCCAACTATATTTAATACAGTTGCTGTTCCATTACAATCACCTGAACAAGTTACATTGGTAGAAGAAATAGTTGAAGTAATAACTGAATTTGGTGGAATATTATAAATTAAATTACGAGTACAGCCTGCAGAGTCTGTTATAGAAACTGTATGTGTGCCTGCTGCTAAATTATTAAATGTGTGTGAAACAGATGGACCAAAATTTGGACCGAAATCAATCGAATACGAATAACCATTGGCAAAAGGCGTTCCGCCAGATGCGTTACTGGTAATTGAGCCATTATTTATACCCAAACAAGTTGCACTGCTAATGTTTGGATTATCTTGTATTTGTACAGGCTGGCTAATACTAAATGAAGTAATTGTTTTACAGCCAACATGATCTGTTACAATAGATATATAAGAAGAATCACATAAACCGGATGCAATAGAAGTGGTTGCTGTGTTAACTACTGAGCCGGGAGTGGGAGGAGAGTTCCAGGTAAATATAAATGGATTAGCTCCACCAGTTACAGTAACTGAAGCTGTTCCATTGCAAGTGCCATTACAAGTTACATTATTGGCTGCAGTAGTTACAGTAGGACCACCTGTGTTTGTTACAAACGCTGTTAATGTATCAATACAGCCATTTGAGTCGGTTAATTTTATACTATATATGCCTGCTGCTAAGGCATTGCAAGTATATGACTGTGCACAAATAGGAGGGTTAACCCACTGAACACTTACTGTTCCAGTTCCATTAGCGCTACTTATAATAATAGAACCATTAGATTGATTACAGGTTGCCGGTGTTGAAGAGTAAATCAGGCTTAAACCGGGTGGATCATTTAATATATTAGTTGTTGTATCCGTACAATTATTTCCATCTGTTACTATTAGTGTATAAGTTCCTGCGGGTAAATTATTAGCAGTCGGTACATTTCCTGCTACATGCGGTATCCATTGGTAAGAATAAGACCCTACGCCTTGCGATGGATTTGCAGTAATGCTACCATTTGAATAACCAACACAAGTAGGAGGGGTTAATGTAAAAGTAGAAGATATTTGACTTGGCGATGTTAGCGAAAAAGTTTGTGAAACTGAACAACCATTGCTATCAACTGCAATAGCTGTGTAAGTAGCATTACCACTTAAATTGGTTACAACACTGCAAGTAGGACATCCAACACCTCCCCAACTTAATGTGTATGGCGGGGTGCCATTCGCTGTAAATGGTATGCCACCAGCAACAGCCGTTATAGTAGCACTTCCATTAGCCAAACCAAAACAAGTTGGGTTAGTTGATGCAACTGTCATGCTCAAAGCACTTGGTACGGTAATAGTAAAAAAAGTAGTATCTGAACAATTATTAGCATCATAAACAATTACATGATAACTTCCCGGTGTAATAGGATTTACAATTGGAGTTGTTGGATTGCCTGTAGTATTCCATAAATAAGTGTATGTAGGAACTCCATTTCCACCAGTTGGTGTTACAGTAGCTCCACCGGTACTACCAAAACTGCATAAATTATTATTTTTTACAAAATTTGGATTTATGGCCGCAGGTGCGCTAATAGTAAATGTAGTTTGTATATTACAACCACTGGCATCATTAACAGATAATGAATAAGTACCGGGAGCTAAAGCTGATACGTTTGAAATATTTGTGCCTTGTGCAATTACAACATTCGAAGAGTTTGTCCATGTATAAGTATAAGGAGGGTTTAAACTTCCGGAAGCATTTGCTGTAGCTGTACCATTTTTTGAATAAGAGCAAGTAACACTAGTTGTATTTACTGTAAGTGAAAGTGTACTTGCAGAATTAATATTATATATAAATGTTTGACTGGTACAGCCTAAAGCATCTTTAATTACACAACTATCAACACCAGGTGATAAATTAGTGAGCGTGTTATTGCCAGGTACAAAACCAGTTCCATTCCAATTATAAGAATAGGGAGGGGAACCAGTACCACCGCTTGGATTAAGAGTTATACTTCCTAAAGTTCCTCCACAAGTTGGCTGAACAACAGTTTCACCATCATCTATTATAGCTGGAGCAACAATAGTAACCGTTGCATTAGTTATACAACCGGTTACATCTTTTACTTGTACTACTGTAATGCCTCCACTTAAATTTATACCCGTTTGAGGCGAAGGTCCGGTAGGATTAGGCACGGGCCATATAACTGTAATTGCTCCATTTCCCGATCCACTAACCGTGGCAGAGCCATTATTTTGCCCCGGGCAGGTTACGTTGTTATTTACGGTTACAGTAGTAGTTGGCCCTGTTAAGTTATTAATTCCATAAACAATTACCGTATCACAACCATTAGCATCGTTTATAGTAGCTGTATAAGTTCCTGCCGAAAGATTATTTAAAGGATTAGCTGTTGAGCCTGTATTCCAGTTGACAGTATAGGTGCCCGAGCCCCCTGAAATAGCTAAGGAGATACTTGCATCACTAGCTCCACAAGTAGATGGAGACGTTATGGTTGGATTTACTGTGAATTGATTTGAAACTCCAATTGTAACAGGTTGTGCAAGCTGACATCCATTATTATCTGTTATAGTTGCTGTATAAGTTCCCGGGCATAAATTGCTTTCTGTTGTTCCGTTAGGAAGTGGACCCGGACTCCATGTAATTGCATAAAACGGTGCCGAACCGGAAGGCGTTCCACCTGAAGGGGTTACCGTAGCCGCACCTGTACACAAACCAAAACATTCAACCGATGTAGTATTTGTAACGGCTGTTAAAGCAGGTGGATTAGCTATACTTACGGTTGCCGTATTAGAACATCCATTTGCATCGGTAGCGGTAATAGTTGATGTCCCGCATAAATTAACCCCAATACAAGGAGACCCCGAAGGAACATTAGTACAAGTGTTTGATGAGCTTGGTCCTGTCCATTGTATCGTATAATTGCCTGCACCTCCTGATGCACTTCCGGTAGCTGTAGCATCACATAAATTATGACAAGAAACCGAAGTTGAGGAAGAAGATATAGAAATATTTATGATTGGGCTAATGCTAAAAGTAGTTGATGTAATGCAATTGTTGCTGTCTTTTGCAAATAAAGTATGTGTACCAACGCATAAGCCATTTATGCTTGTGGCTCCTGATGAAAAAGGGTTAGCATCCCAACCATATTGATATCCGGGGGTGCCTCCTGAAACACTGGCGGTAGCACCTCCATTACATAAACCATTACATGTATTTATAATATTTATAGCGTTAGCCGTTAAATTAGCCGGTTGGTTTATAATAAAAACTTGAGCAACAGATAAACAACCCTTGCTATCTTTTACAATTACGGTATATGTACCCGAAGCTAAATTTGATTGAGTGTTAGATGCTCCAAAAGTAATCCCGTTATCCCAACTATATTGGTAGCTCCCTGACCCTCCGGAAGCTGTAACAGTAGCTGTTCCGTTATTTTGTCCTGCACAGGTTATACTGGTTGTAGCAAGCGAAATGCTTACCGGTAATGGGGCTATTAAACTAACTGTATCAGTAACAGTACAAAAATTACCATCAGTTACTTGTAAACTATATGTCCCTGCACAAAGGTTAATGGGGTGTAATGTATTGGGTGCGTTAGGTGGCGGCAAAGCCGGAGACCAAGAAATGCCCGGATAACTATTGGTACCTCCTCCGGGAACTGCAAGTATCGAGCCATCACATGAACCCGCACAAGTAGGGTTTACTGGTGTAAATGTAACCGTAATAGGCGTAGGCGCTGCAATAGTTGTAGTAGCGGTTTTAGCACAACCATTAAAATCTGTTACGGTACAAGTATAATTACCGGCGCACATATTAGTTTGATTTGGACATGCTGCACACACCGGGTTCGTTCCCAACCAAGCATAGGAGAATGTTGGTGTACCTCCGCCAATGCCGGTCGTAATCTGTGCATTGCAATTACCGTTACAAGCTAAAGTTGTAGGGGTTAAAGTAAGTGTTAAAGGGCTTGGCGATACAAAACTGACAGAACCTGTTTGTTTACAATTATTACCATCGGTTACAGTATAATTACAAGTGGTTCCTCCTGCCTGCCCACTTATGGAATTTGTTATACTGGCAGAACATGACCAGTGATAAGAAAAAACACCATTCCCTCCTGTAGCTGTTAAAGTAGCCGAACCATTAGATAAGCCTGCGCAACTTGGCTCTGTTATACTAGCAGTAACCGTAATACTTGGTGGTGGCACCAAAGTGGCTGAGGTTGTAACTGTGCAACTATTAGCATCTTTTATGGTAACTGTATAAGTACCGCTAACCAAAGTTGCTGGTGTACAGCTTGCTGTTCCGGCTGATGCAGGATTCCAGGTAAATGTATAAGTTGGCGTTCCGCCTCCTGGGGTAACACATAATTGCCCGTTATTTAAATTAGGACAAGTTGGATTAACAATAGTTGTAATAGATGCCGTTAAAACAGGCGGCGGAGTTAAAGTAACAGTGGCCGTGTCTGTACAACCATTGCCATCGGTTGCAACAACCGTATAAGTGCCTCCTCCAATATTAGAATATATAGATTTTGGACTTGCTCCGCTAACAGTTCCTACTGACGGACTCCATGAAAAAGTGTATTGCGGAAGTGGATTTCCACCACTTTCGGTTACCGTAGCACTGCCTGTAGAGCCTGCATTACATTTTGGGTTGGTACCCGTTATGGTGTGCGATAAGGCAGGCGGTGCTTTAATTGTAAAATTAGTTGTTTTTACACAGTTGTTAGAATCTGTAATGGTACAGGTATACGTAAGCCCTGCTACACTACCGCATAAACCTGTATATACGGATGAGTTTGCACCATTAATGGGTGTTCCACCTGCCGGCGACCAAGAAAATGTATAAGCTCCTGTTCCGCCTGAAACACTATTAACACCAACACTTCCGTTACAAGCATTAAGACAAGGGATATTTAATAAACCTGAAGCAGGGTTTTTAGTAAAAGTTATGTTGGGTGGTTGTGTTACAACTACTGTGGCAGAGTCTTTACAGCCATGTGCATCCTTCGTTCTTACTGTATAGGTGCCTGCACAAAGGTTTGAATTGGTTGATGAAGTTGCTGTACTGGTAGTAGTTCCTGCAGTTGTCCATGTAAAGGTAAAAGGGCTTGTGCCCCCTGCCATAAGCTCATTAGCACTGCCATTACAAACACCGAAACATAATATATTAGTTGGTGTAACAGTATGGGTGACCAGTGCTGGCTGCGCCATAGTACTAAAAGAAGTAGCCGATTTACAGCCATTAGCATCAGTAATAAATACAGAATAAGTTCCGGCACAAGCATTTTTAAGAGTATCTTTATTAGTTCCTACACCGTTATGAAGATTGTTATGTGTGATTACAGTTCCTGACGGTGTTGTCCAAGTAGCACTAAGTGGTTGAGTCCCTGAATTTAATCCTATAGTCAGAATTATTGAGCCATTACACAAACCGAAACATTTTGGAGGAAATGAAGTAACATTAATGTTTTGAATAGTAGGAGGACTAGGGTCTCCAATGGCAATTCCACCAGCTGTGCTTGGACTGTAAGAGCTATCTTGCAATGTAGTATCATTTGTAAATATAGGAGTATATCGTTGTGTACATCCGCATAATCCACCTACAGTATAAGTTGACCCCGGTGTAAGTATAGCTGTTGGGACTTGAGTACAGCCTGCGCCTGATGTCCATTGAGCATAAATAGGATTTGAGGAAGATGAGCATGCTGCAGGAATATTAAAAACAAGAGTACCATTACAACTTCCTAAACAAGTTGGTTGTGTTTGACTAGTAAGTGTAATATTACAAGCTGACATAACACTATTAAGGTTATGTAAGCGAGAGCTAGAACTAAAATTAACGGTAGGAGATATTTGAAATTTAGTTGCGTCTTTTATATTAGCGTAGATAACAGTTTTAAAATCATTAAAAGCTACTCCTACAGGTAAAACAAATTTATTTTTAACTGTAAATTTAGTTTGACTTGCATTAATGGTAACTTGAGAAGATGCAATTAAATTGCCTGAGTAAAAAACTCCGTCATATAAATTAAAAAGACCTTGCTTAAAATAAACTGAAGAGTTATCGTCAGTAATTATGTCCCCTTTTATTTGCCAGTTGGTGTTTCCGTTAAAGTAAATGTTACTTTTAAATGTGGTTAATTCAAAATCGATATTAGTTACTGCCCGGTTTGATGTTAACCAAATATCACCTGCAAACTGGTTATCTATGTATGAGTTTAACTGTACATTACCGTTTATGGTAATTTTTTCGTTTTGTAGGCCCGAAAAAGCAATGGTAGGTGTGTATTTGGTAAAAATAAAATCATGTACCTCGCTGGCACCAATAAAATTAATGATGGATTTGTCTAAAAAAGAATTCTCGTCAAAATAAACATCATCTGTGGCAGTAGGAGTTTTAGCTCCACCAACGCCGCCGCTTTGTTGGCTCCAATGGTTTGGGTCATTAAAATTACCCGAACCGCCCACCCAGTATAGCTTTTGAGCTAAAAAAACCTGAGTAAGTAATAAAGAAAATGTTAAAAAAATATAACGTAAATTTCTACTCATATATTAAATATATAATCTGCTCAGCACGAATTTAGCAAAAAAAAATGAAACCGACACCATAAAAAGAGGCATTTTTCACTAGTGTTTTGTTGATTAAATTTGGTATATTGTAATTGCAATCGGCACAACATGACAAACATCCATGTTTTATTACTTAAAACAGTAGTTCGGTAAAAAACGACCAACAAACTCCAAAAAATGGTTACTAACTTGTTACACCAATAACCATCAAAAAAAACACATAGGCTATTATAAATTACCACTTTACAAGAGTTTATAAAACTGAATGGCCAGTAAGTAACCAACAAACGGCCAACAGAGGTATAAAAAACGACCACTAACATAGAAGTACTAGAAATATAGAAGGGAGTATTTTTTTCTCCCTTTTTTTAAATAGTAATTATTACGTACAATTTTTAAAGCAGTAGTAAAACACTACGGCTTTTTTTACCCTTAATATCACCTTAAAAATCCTCCTCCTCCTCTTTAGTTTTTGGTTTGCCGTTTGGTTTATCTGTTTTAGTATTTTGGTTAAAATCTACTTTAAAATTTTGGTCTTGTTTTTTGGTATCTTGTTTTTTGTTGAGCGTGGTATCTTTTTTAAACAAGCCAAACTCTTCGCGCAGCAATTGTTTCAGGTTTTTCTTTTCATCTTTTAAATCTTGTTTAATTTTTTGTTTCATAGCTTTTCTATCATATTTAATAATAGGCTTATCGGTAGTGCCTGTCATGTGTATAAAAACACAGCGCTTTAATTCAGGGTCGTTTTCATTCTCTACTAATTCTTCATCCAGTTGTTTGTTTTTACCCGGGCGTTTAGCCAAATATTCGCTCAATAATAATTTTATATGGTAATCAATTTCGTTGGTAAAACTATGAGTGCCCCAAATATCAAGGTTTAAAGCGGAGTTACTTACTTCAGTTTTTGAAAAAGAAATAAGTTGATTTTTTATATCGACATGAGTTTTTAGGGTAGAAAATTTAATTCGTTTTAACTCCTTCAACTCAATGTATTTAGAAAGACTTTCTAAAGCATCAAAATCAATCAATTCTCCCTTGTTTATAGTTATATCCGAACTGACTAAAATACTTGATAAATTGCAAACTAAATGGTCGTTCCATGTAGCAGAAAAATCAATTTGTGCGGTAGTTTTGCCTTGCAGGTTTTTATCAATAATAGCGGTTTGTCCAAAATTATTTAACTGACTAAACATTTTATGTATATCAACATCAATCAAATTTGTTGCACAGTTTATTTTTACAAAATTAGTGTCGCTTGCATCAGCAATTCCGTTTAGTGTAATATCCCCATCACATGCCGCAAACGAAAAATTCTTAGCCAGTATTTTTCTGTTTTTTAATTCCAAAATGCCCGCAAAATTCTTAGCGGTAAAGCTGTTAAAATCAACCTTATCTATATTTAGTTTTATAGTTGCTGAGATATTTTTATTGATAGCGATTATTTTTTTATTACTCGTAGACCCCTTTTCTGTATTGCCTTCTACGGCCTTGTATAAAAAATCGTTTACATTAATAGCAGGCGAAGTTATATCGGCATCAATGTATAAATTTTGATTTTCTTTAAATAAATAGTTCAACAAATTAGTAGCATTTCCACTAATTTGTAAAGATGAGGTTTGATGAATAATTTTTAAATTTTCGGTGTACACATTTTCATTTTCAACACGCACTAATCCTTCGGGTACTTGAATGGTTTTACCATTTTTTAAAGCAATTTCTACTTCGCTTAATCGCACTTTTCCGGTTAAAGAACCCGCATCATTCTTTTTAGAAGAAAGTTCGTTGAGGTTTAATTCTGCATTCAAATCAAAATCAATAACTCCCTTAGCAGAAGCCACCGTATCTATAGGGACTAATGAAAATAAATCTTGTAAATTGTATTTGCCTTTGGCATCAAAAGATAGGTGTGGAGCTGCAAAATTTTTAAGCGTTAAGTTTCCGGCAACATAATTTTGGTTTTGTTTAGCATCAATATTTTTCAGCATCAATAACTCGGGTTTGTACTTTGCTTTAGTAAACGAGCCTGTAAAATTTACGTTGTTAAGTTTTGTTTTTAACGGAGTATAAATAACACTGGCATTAGTAATACCGAAAGAAGAGTTGATGTTAAGGTTATTATAATCTAATAAATTTCCTTCCATAGTTGCTTCGGCATAAAATACACCTTCGCTTTCGTAATCTTTTATTTTATGATGAAAACTCTCCGGCAATAACGATAAAACCGATTGTATATCTATGTTTTTACCTTTACATGAAATGCTGCAAGGCATTGCAGTATCAGCGTTTGTTAGGCTTCCGTTTACTGCAAAAAATAATTGATTAAGTCCAATCTCTGCTTTACTAATGTTATAGGTGTTATTGTTTACAGCAGCAGATAAATCAATGGTAACCTTTTTATCTTTAATATAATTTCGTTTGTTTGATTTAACCGAAGAAATAAACCCCTGGGCGTTTAGGTTAAGCTCATAAGCTGCATCAGTAAAATTGCCTGAAAAAGTTACTTCTTTAAAATTAGAGACCAGTTTTAATTTGCTTTGGTAGTTTTTGTAAATAAAATCAAAATTATCTAACTCAATTTTATTCAATTTAAAAGCAGTTGAATTTCCTTTATTTCCAATGCTTTCATCGGTTTTCCATGCTTCGTAGTTTACCTCACCTAAATCATTTACTCTGATTTTTAATGCGGCATTTTTAATTTTTATCTGGTTGATTTCATACTTTTTATTCCAAATGTCTTTTGCGTTAAATAGCAGGTAAACGCTTTCGGCTTTTAATAAAGTATCATTTGACACATCAGGTAAAGAGCCCATAATGGTTACATTTTTAAACCACACAGCTGCTTTTGGGAAGGTTTTTAAGATGGTAAAATCAATGTCGTTAGGGTTAATGTAAACTTTTACTTTAAGGTGTTTGTTCAATTCATTTACTACCTGCTCTTTTATCTCTTTTTCATATATAAGAGCTAAAGATATAGGTGTAATAAGTAACAGAGCCAATATACCGGTTAACCAAAGCAAAACTTTTTTTAGCTTTTTGTCTTTGTATTTAGATTCATTATTTATAGGAGGAATCTCTTCGGGTTGCATTTAGGTAAATTTTGGCATTTTATAGATGCATTGAGAACAATGAAGAACAATTTAATGAACAAACGCATAAGCATAATTTTTATTATTTTTTTTGGTGATTATGTAAAAACCCATATTTTTGCCCCATAATTTAAAAAAACAAAAAACCAAATGAAAAAAGTACTATCATTTTTCGCAGTTGCATCTTTAGCAGTTGCTACTGTAGCTTGCGGACCAAGCAAAGCTGAAATCGAAGCAAAAGAAAAAGCAAAACAAGATTCTTTAATGGAAGTTGCTAAAGCTGATTCTATTGCTAAAGCTGCTCAAGCGCAAGCTGAAGCTGCTGCTATGGCTGCTAAAGCTGATTCGTTAGCTCAAGTTGCTAAAGCTGATTCTATTGCTAAAGCTGAAGAAGCTTCTAAAGGCAAAAAAGGTGGAAAAAAATAATTTTTCTTCTTAGAAAAAGAGAAGCCTCATAGAAATACCTCAATTTTGCAACAGCGAATTGAGAGTTTCTGAAAAAGCAAAGAAAAAGGGGCCGAACGTAAATTCGGCCCCTTTTTTATTACTAACAGTACATTTCCAATAAAAATCTCTGGATTTCCGGTTCGAATTACCCCAAACACCTCTAGCCCGTTTCTTTTGGAAACAGGCAAAAAATTCTCCATAAATTCATTTTACATTAATTTTTCATAAGGGATTGGTGAGTTACCATAATCAAAAATTCCATTTATAAATTCACAGCCGGCATTAATAAATCCAATTCTAAACTTGTCAAGTCTTGCATTTAATCGAAGTTGCGGAACAATTGGTTTAAATAATAATGTCATAGCACGGTATATATTATTTGTTAGAGAAGCAGCAATAAGAAATATCGTGTTCTCCGACATATTGCTAAAGGGGGGTAACTCCCACGCAAATTCATTTTTCATATACTCAAAGTTGCGTTCGGCACCGCCACGTTTGTTATATTCTAAAAAGAGCTCTTTCGGTGATGTTTTAAAATCATTTGTTATAATAAGCTTGTAATCATATCCTTTATAATTAATCCACCCGCTATGAGACATGTGTCTCACGGATTTTTTTAGGCCATTGTTAACATCTAAAATATCCAGTTTGTCCTCCACAAATTCCATTCTTTCTTTTTCATCTTGGCTTGCCAACAGTTTTCGAGTCTTATTATCAGGAACCTTTAAACTTATAATTCTGCAATCCATATCTGATTTGTGCATTTTGTAAGGAAAATCTGCAATTTCACATTCCCAGACAGAATTGGTTGTACGGATTTCGGTTTCTTTCCATTCGGCATTTAATAACCCATTGGTCAATTGACCATTGTTCTTTTTAAAGGGCATACGTACATTATACTTTATATGTTTTCTGTCTAAAAATTCTAAGAGCTCTTTATTTTGACCGGCACCATCACTAATTACTTTACCAATCTTTATCTCACTTTCTTCAAGTAATTCAATACATTGTTCTAAACAATTAGCTATATCAAACGATGCACTAGCATTACCACTACGCATACTAATAAACACCGGCAGATTGCCGATTAAGCATACCATTGGTGAATAACCGAATTTTTTATGATGCGTCGATTTTACTGCATCATAACATTTTGTTGGTACGAATGTGGCATCTATATCCAATTTATAGGTTAAACCTTTTTTTAGTAACCCCATTCTTATACTAGCTTTAATAAGCATTCTATTTAGTTCGATATTATCATTGTATCTCGTGTATGATATTTTTGCTTTTCCGTTTTTGCTTATTCTCCTTTTGGTGATTGTTTCTGTTGCCAAAGATTTCATTACTCTCCCAAGTGTATCATTACTTGGGAGTTTCAATCCAGGTATAATAGATAGTTCTTTTTGTAGGTCTGTGATATGGTCTAATCGTCTCCCACCGCAAAGTGAAGTTATCACCCAAGCTATAAAGATGTCTTCATAGCCATAGACTGCCCTGTAATTGCGTCTTCCTAAACATTTGCGTATGACCTGTGGTATCCCAAACTTCTTGATGTTTTCAAGTATTGGAATAACACCGCCATAAGGAAATAAATCCTTATTAGACCTTGTCGCTTTCAACGGCAATATATTTATATCTGACTTCTTTTCTTTCAAGTTTTTATTTCTATTCTGTACTATACGATTTTAACAACAACGGTATTACACCTTAGTTCGACATTTTTCAACCAAAACAGTACGCATTGACCAATTCGGGTACGATAAATTAAGGAGAGATATAATATTTCGACTCACGTCCCGTGGTGTACTGAATCTAGATAGCTGGACACCACCTAGATGTTTCGATTGCGTATAAGGTACATAACAATTCAAATAGAGTCGGTTATTATTCGAGCTTGTGCCAAAGAAGAATTTTTTTATACTCTCGCCTAAATCAATTGGAATTTCAGGTAAGAACACCACCAAGCCGAATTCGGATAAATATTCCCATTCGTTAAATACATTTGCCATTTCAATATAAAGAAAAGGGAATGCAAAAAAAGAAACTGTTCTATCATCTCGTAACATCCAAGGTGCCTTGCAATCAGTACAATAGTATTGCATAATATCTCTGTAATTCTTAGAATGGCAAGTTTGCAAATGCTCTGCGAATAAAACAAGTCGCTGCCATTGAACATCTGTAACATCAAGTATCTTTTTCTTCATGCTAAGCAGTTTTGGTTAATTCTAAAACAGGTACAGTCGGAAACTTCGATGACTGATTTAGGTGTTTTATATAATGCCTTTCTTTTCTACTTATTTTCCAAACTTGCACCCGTTCGTATAGTTCTTCTTTTATTTTCACGAATTCAGCAATATGTTCAGACAATTGCATGGGGGTCGATTTTTTAGTGAGTGGATAGCTTCCTAGATATGCTTCATGATAGCCTATTGAAAAAAGATGCATGACTTCATCCATCGTCAATTTATAGTGGACAGCTAAAAGATATAAGCCGGAAATTCCGTTTGCTTTATCTTTCAATTTGGTTTCTATTAAATCAAATACGTAAGAAAAAATATAAACTCCATTTTTTTCTTCTGCCTTATATTGTTTAATTGACCTTTGATTATTTATCTCAAGGATTTGAAGCGATGTCACTAGGTTTAATAAGCGTTTGATATATAAATTATTTGTTTTCATTTTTATTGTTTTAAGTGTTTAAAATTTATTTGATTTTTGATGTAACATTTCAAGCTTTTTTTCGTTGAAACAGAAAGCCGGACATTACAAATGTTTAGGCAAAAAATATCCAGTAACTCATTTTACAATGAGCATTAATAGGCAGAGGCCGGTTATAAAGGATATTCAAAAAGAATGTAGAGGTACGCCTGGAAGTGTTACTCTTTACATTCTTTTTTTATTTTATGTGGCGGCGGTCTGATTTTTTTATTCATTGATATTGTTTTTAATTTATACGCAAACGCGAAAAACCCATCTCTGGGTTAATTTTTTCTACCGGTAAGAAATTTGATTTACAATTTATTGGATAGAAAGAAAAATGGTATTACTACTAACGGTTTGCATAACCGCTAAGCATTAAGAAATCATATGTATAGACAGGTTTTTCCATCTGGGAACATTCTATATTACTATACTACGTCCCAGAGGTCATTTTTGTTACAATTATGATTGTACACTAGGTTCAATAACCACAGCCCACAGCAAATCAATATAGTTTTTCTTTAATTCTGTTACTTGCCTATCTTTTAATTCAATAGAAATTTTTTTACCTGTTTTAAAATGGGTTGCTGGAATAGTTTTTCCTCCGTAGAGGGCTGCTAGGGCACCTTTCGATGTAATATTTATATCCATGTGTTCAATTAACACATATTTTTTTTTTGAACGGTCTCTTTCTCCAGGAAATATTTCATACGTTCTTAGTGTAGCGTATGCATAATTACTTGCATAGTCAACTTCAACCCAAAATTTTCTATTTAGATATTTAAACTCTATATATTCTCCATCAGCATATCTAAGGAAATTCACAGCATTATTATATATCTGAATGTCTGGGTCGCCTTCAGGATAAAGCATTTTATCACTTAAGAAATCTCTCAATATACTTAGATGTTCTTTAACTTTTGCATCCAATTCCTGATACTTATTTGTTAGTAAAACCTTATCATGATTTTTCATGTTTCTAAAATTTAGAAATTTAAATATATGACAGAATATCTTTTCTAACAAATATTTGAAACGAATATTAAGGATACGGCATAGCTTCTTCATATCTCAAAATAAGTATATGAAGAGCTTACAGTAAATGATTAATGGTAAAGAAACAGGTCTTTCCTATGTAGTAAAGTATTAAGCTGGAATAAATTTAATTTTTTTTCGCCGTTGATTTCAAATTATAGCTTAGTTTTTTTATTTACTGCCCAGCTATTACAACAATTTTAAAATACACAGTATATGTTGGGACGCTGTTGCTCGTGCTTATGTTATCATAAATTTGAACCTCTCCTAACGTATATATGTAATCAAAGTAGGCGGGCAACTTTTCCCAACTAGTCCCATCTGTTGAATAAAATAATTCAACCGAGCCTTTATCAATAATACTTTGTGTAATCGTAGGAATGCTAATCGATGTGGAACTCTGGTTACTTGCAGTGACCGTACTCCAACTGCTTGCTTGTATCGTTTGTGTTGTTGTTTGAACATTGGCATTGCCTTGTGGCCCAGTAGCTCCAGTAGGCCCAGTTTCGGCTTTTTTACAGCTAAAAATTGATAATGCAAATACGATAATTGCGATTGTTTTGATTGTTTTTTTCATGGTTTTTGTTTTAATTGATTATTAGTTTCCCGCTTTTTAATGCCTGGCCAATCGAATAGTAGTATATCCCACTTGATAAACCTGTTGTATTAATTGCGTTAAAGCCTTCTTTCAAAATTTGTTTGTATACTGTTTGGCCATAGGAGTTTATCAGAATTAGTTCCGTGTTTTCAATTATGTTTTCTATTTCTAAAGTAAATGAACCGGTATTTGGCACCGGAAAGGCCTTATAAATAACATCTTTATTTTCTTTATTAATGTCAGTAGTGCCGCAAGAAATTACCTGAATAGTTTGGTCATCTGCACTATTAGTAGCTTGAGCATTATACGTTATAATTTGGACTAAAACTTGGTGAAGCCCTAATGATGAAGGTGCCGGTATTGTATATGTATTAGTGTAAGTACTACTTGGCTGAATTGTTGTTATGGTCATAGTTTGAGTAGATGGCGACGGATGAGTAATAACAGATTGGATTGTAAATGTTGTAGCGGTGTTATACGAACTATAAACCAAATAGTTTATTACCAACTGTTGGCCAGCACAAACAGTATCATTTGCCGGAAAATTAATACAGCTTGGACATGTTACCGTCCAAGTTATTTGGCCATTCATTCCAAATCCTAACATACTTAAGACGACTATTAAAGCTGCTTTTTTCATGAGATTTATTTTTACAAATTACCAGCTATAGAAAATAGAAACGTCTTATTTTAGGTGTTTTTTTACCACTTTAAACATTATTTTGCTACTTTAGCGGGCATAAGATTTAATACGAAAACAGGCAAAAAATTTTAATTATGGAAAAAATAAAAATTGGCGATAGTATTAAGAAGTTCCGCGAACTGAAAAATATAACTCGCGAGCAAATTGCAAGTGAGCTAAACATGAGTTTGAGTGGTTATAGTAAAATAGAACGAGACGAAATCGACTTAACCCTATCACGCATACAGCAGATAGCACAAATATTAAGTGTAGATATTGCCCAGATTTTAAATTTTGACGCGTCGCAAATATTTAATGTATCAAATAACCATTTGGTACAAAGCATAGGAGCAAAAGCTGAAAACATGCATTTTCACATAGATGACCACAAAGAAAAATATATCAAAATGCTAGAGGCGGAAAATGCACGCCTAAAGAAGATTGCTAAGGAGAAATAATCGGAGAATAAGGTTTTAGTTTTTTTATTTTATATAATTGGTAAATAGCACTTTATATAAATAACTGACATTCTTAATTGTGTAAAAAACGGTGCATTACACATGATAAAAATACCTATTTTTACCCTATAAGTTTGAAATTTTGCCAACAACTATCAATGGATAATGCTAAAAAAATACTTGAATTAAAAAAGAAACTTGCGGAAGAAATTAAGAAGAACTCCTCTGATAATAATGTTATTTTATTTCTTTCACATGAGATTGCAAAACTTGATGAATCTCAAATTCGTTTTTCAGTTGATGCTGGTATAATCAACCGACTTGGGAAAGAGCTTGTTGGAAGACATGAGACTGCAGTTTCCGAACTTGTCAAAAATGCTTATGATGCAGACACATCGGAGGTAAAATTAATTTTTGAGAATGCATGGCAACCATTAGGAACATTACGCATTGAAGATAATGGGGTCGGAATGACAAGAGACCAACTTATTAATGGATTTATGCGTCTATCATCTTCCGAAAAGATACATAATCCAATTTCAGGTAGGTATAAAAGAACAAGAGCAGGAAGGAAAGGCATTGGAAGATTTGCTACTCAAAGGTTAGGAAATAAACTTACAATAGTAACTCAAACTTTAAAATCTCGGACAGCAATCAAAATTACCATAGACTGGGATAGGTTTGAAACTGATAAAGACCTTTTAAGTATAACGAATTTAATAGAGTCGGTTACTAAAACTAAAGAAGAAGGTACAGATTTAATTATTGAAGGATTAAGAGAGGGGTGGTCGGACTTAATGATAAAAAGAGTTTTCAGATATACTTCTGAATTACTTCAACCATTTCCACTTTCGAAAAAGAAAAAAGAAGAAGAAGAAAAAAAAATTGACCCAGGGTTTAAAAGTGCCTATTTTAGAAAAGAAGGTAATAATACTACACCTGTGATAAATGAAGAAGAGGCAATTTTTAAGCACGCTTTAGCCGAGATTGAAGGTTATGTTACAAATTCTGGTCAAGGTTGTTGGATACTAAAGAGTAAAAAACTAAATATTTCAAAACAAACTTTTTTAATTGGTAACGATGAAAAGGATAGAGATAATGTAGAAATTAAATTTCCCTTAATCAAGGGCATTCATTTTAAAACTTATTATTTTGTATATGACCCCTCTCTTTTTTCTCCCGGTGCATTTACTTTTATAAGAAATTTAGCGTATGAAAAAGGGGGAATTAGATTATATAGAAATGGTTTTAGGGTTTTACCTTATGGTGAAGAAGGTGATGATTGGCTTGGTTTAGATAAGTCAAATAGCAGAAATGTGGTTTTAGCCCCGCATATGAATATTTGTTTCTTTGGATTTGTAGAAATTGAAGATAAAGAAGGTTATAAGTTTGAAGAAACTTCAAGTAGAGAAGGACTTATAAAAAATCCAGCGTTAGATGAATTGATAAATTTCGTTTATCGTTCAATAATAAGTGCTGTTGTTAAAGTATCGGATATAAGAGGTAGAAAATCTACTGCATCTCAAAAAGGATACAAAAAACAAGAAGAAACAGCCTCAGAAAAAGTTGATTCTACTATTTCAAAACTAAAAAGAATATTAGAAGATGAAGAATATTCTGATGCAGACGGAGAGTCATCTAATTCGAATAAATCAAAAGAAGAGTTTAAGGAGGCATTTAGAGAATTTGAACAAGCACGTGATGAGGAAAAAAAGGAGAAGGAAATATTGATTAATGAAAATAATATGCTTCGCATATTAGCGGGTTTAGGTTTAGTAATTGGGGAATTTGTTCATGAAATTAAAAGATTTTTACCAGGGTTTAACGCTGATATTAGTTTTCTTAAAAATGCAGTTAAAGGATATAAGGAATCTTTAGAAAGAGTAGAATTATTAGATGAAAATATAAAAGCTTTTACTACATATACATCGTATTTTAACAAAGCAATATCAAGAAATGTTTTAAGAGAGCTTGAGCCAATTGAACTGAGAGATGTTGTTCGGGATTTTGAAAAAGTAATTCAGAATGACATTACTCGTTCAAAAATAAATCTTCATAAACATATTTTTGAAGGTTACGATTTATTTACAGTGCCAATGCATCCATCAGAGTGGGCCTCAATACTTTTTAATCTTTATACCAATTCAAAAAAAGCAATTAAAAGAAGTCGGAAAGAAGGAGAAATTCAAATAAAATGTGGCAAAGAGAATGATTTAGTTTATTTAGAGTTTTCTGATACTGGAGACGGCATACCTAAAGAGAATGAAGAGTTTATTTTTAATGCGTTTTATACTACTACTTCTGCCGCTAATCATTCAGCAAATGACGCAGATAGTTTGGTGGGTACTGGCTTGGGACTTAAAATTGTAAAAGATATTGTTGAAGCTTACGAAGGAACTATTTATGTGAGCACCCCACCCGAAGGATTTAGAACTACGTTTAGAATTGAAATTCCAAAAAACCAATAAAAGAATGAGTAAAGCAAAGTATTTATATATAGATGATGAAAATGATTCATCAATTCAATCTATCATAAACGGATTTAATGATGTAAATTTAATTGAAGTCGAGTATTTTCCTCTTTCGAAGTTTAAGGAATTTAGCAATTTAAGAAATGAACTGATTAAAGGAAGAAAAGATAACTATTATGGTGGAATTATTATTGATTTAAGACTTGATGGTGATGGCCCAGATAGAGTGGATTTCAACGCGACTTCTATTACACAAGAATTAAGGTCAATAACTGCTAGAGGAGACATTAAAGCATTTCCAATAATTTTATGCTCAACCGAACCAAAAATAAGAGAAACATATGATGTCGATAAATCAAGCCATGACTTATTTGATTATAAATTTGAAAAATCTATAACTCCAAACTTTCCAAAATTTTCCGAAAAATTAGCTGCATTGGCGAATGGGTATAATGAATTAAATTCTAATACACCATCTTTAAAAAAAATTTTCGGAAGGGAAGATATTGATTTATTTGACCCGCGAATAGCAGAGAGATTTTTGGATGCCGAGTCCAAAACTGTGGTTTATGATTTCGCCCATTTTGTAGTAAAAAATCTTTTTCATAATACTAATCCATTATTAAAAGAAAGAGTGGTTGCTGCGAGACTTGGAATTGATATAGAAGCATCCGGTGAAAATTGGAATAAATTACTTGGTGAAGTATTTAAGGGTGCAAAATATGCCGGACTATTTTCTGATGGTTGGCACCGGTGGTGGGCTGATTCAATTATAAGTATTTTTAAAACACTATCAGACAAAAAATTATCGTTTATAAATGCTAATGAAAGAGTAAAATTGCTAGAAGATAAAACTGGTATAAAGGGTTTAATCGCGGCAAAACCATTGCCAAAGTGTATCAGTACAGAATTTTGGACAATATGCGAAGGATACAAAAAACCATTGGACCCTTTAGAAGGATTTAAAATATTTTCTTCCCATGAACTTAAGCCCTGGCAAGAAAACAAATACCTGTCTCTCGAAGCTATTATTGAAAGAATCGGCATCGAAAAAGGTTTGAGGCCACATTCCTCTGAATTAAAAAGAATAGATACTTTAAAAAAGAAATTAAAATAAGCATGGCAGTTTCTACACAAACTATGCATTTTCGCGAAGAAAAGGCAGCTCAGTTGGTACAAATGGCTAACCTATTGGAGACGTACGTTGGAGGGAATTTAAATACTGGCCCTATTCATAAAGCTGCTGGTCAACTTAGAGATGAGAATAAAATACCGTTATTAAAAGGTGGTATTGTCAATCCAGATGTTTGGGGGTATGATATTGAAGATTTTGAAATTCCATTGGAGACTTTAAAGCACGTTAAACCATCAACAATAACAAAAGGTAGTGTCTTTTTAAATTTGAAAATAAGGGCAAATGTTAACGCGTGGGATGATATGAATGACCCTTTTCTTGAATTGAATTTTAAAGTTGATGTTAAAGGCGTGGGAGAAAAAGTTTATCATTTTGGTTTTCATATAGACAGACATGATTTAACAGCCACATCGGCAGAACCACATCCAGTTTATCATATTCAATATAACATTAACCCTACTAACTCTGCGGAATTTGATTATGGCTCAATTATGTATATTGACACACCGAGATTATTACATTTTCCCTTGGACTTTATACTGGGTGTTGGATTTTTAACTTCAAATTTTTTTCCAACGGCATTCTCTATCTTGGCGGAAGAAAGAGGGTTTGTGAAGTTGAATAATCATTATCAAGAGAAAATATGGAAGCCATATTATCACACATTAGCAAATCACTGGAAACCTTTTCATCAAGCTGATGTAACCTGGAATCCTACATCTGATATATGTCCTATTCTTTTATGAAAAATAACGTATTCAGATATTTAAAAAATTACTCCAGTCAACCAAAGGATGTTGATAGGCTTATTATTTCCTCCTTTTTTAAAAAAAACAATTTAGCAGTTCAGAAAAATGAATTTCTCAAATCGTTTATTATTTCAGAAAATAATAAAGAAGAATATGAAAAACTTACAAAATTCATTTCTGTATTAGATATTGAAGTTCCAAAATTTGGAATGGAAGATTTAATCGAGCTTTTTGAATTTGTAGTTTCTCCAGCTGACAGAGTTGTAAATGGTGCAATTTATACTCCATTAAATATTCGCGAATTTATAATTAAGCAAACTTTTCAGTCAAAAAAAGATACACTGGAAACTTGTAAAATAGCTGATATTTCGTGTGGTTGTGGTGGTTTTTTAGTTAATGCGGCAAAAAGATTAAAAAATAAAACTAATAGAACTTATGCCCATATTTTTAGATATCAAATTTTTGGTTTAGATATCCAAGCTTATTCTGTAAAAAGAGCAAAAATTTTATTGTCAATTTTGGCTTTGAATGAAGGTGAAGATAAAAAAGAATTTCACTTTAATTTATTTGTTGGAGACGCTTTAACGTGTAATTGGAAAAGACGTATAAATAATTTTTCAGGATTTGATATTGTTTTAGGCAATCCACCGTATGTGTGCTTAAAAAATATGGATGAAAAAACAAGAGCTGCAGTGCAAAAATTTGAAATATGCAAATCCGGAAATACTGATTTGTATATCCCGTTTTTTAAACTTGGAATTGATAATCTATCGGAAAGTGGTGTATTAGGCTTTATTACAATGAATAGCTTCTTTAAAAGTCTAAATGGGAGAGATTTAAGGAAATATTTTCAAGAATTGCTTTTAAATTTTAAAATCATTGACTTTAGCACAGAGCAGGTATTTAAGTCAAGAAATACATATACTTGTATTTGTTTAATTAAAAAAACAAAGCAAAAATTTATTAGGTACGCCAAATGTGAAAGTAAAAACCTTTCACAACAATTAAGCCTATTTAGCAAAATAGAATATAGTAGTTTAGATGCTAAACAAGGTTGGAATTTACAAGATAGTGAGATAATTTCAAAAATTGAATCTACTGGGGTCTCTTTTGGTGATTTATACACAACAAGGAACGGAATTGCAACTCTGAATAACGAAATTTATATTTTTAATCCGGTAAATCATGATGAAGACTATTACTATTTGCAAAATGGAAGTCTATACCCTATAGAAAAAGAAATTTGTAGAGATATAGTAAACTCTAATAAAATAAGTAGTTCGACAAGTACAACTAGGTTGAACAGAGAAAAAGTAATTTTTCCATACGACAATAATGATAAGCCTAAGCTTCTAGAAGAAAACTTTATAAGAGAAAACTTTCCAAAGGCTTATAAATATTTAAGTGACAAAAAAAAGAAATTATCTGAAAGGGATAAAGGAAATGGCGAATATGAAAAATGGTTTGCATTTGGCCGAACGCAATCGTTGGAAAGGATGAGAACCAAATTATTTTTTCCAAAAATGGCCAATCGAACACCAAACTATATTATTAGCTCAGATGATGACTTGTTATTCTATAATGGACTTGCAATAGTTGGACACTCAAGAAGAGAATTAGAAGTCATTAAAAAAATTATGGAATCAAAGTTGTTTTGGTATTATATTAAAACAACAAGTAAGCCGTATTCTTCTGATTATTATTCATTAAGTGGGAATTATATTAGAAATTTTGGAGTATGTAACTTAGACGAAGAAGAGAAAGAATATGTTCTAAGGGAAGAAAATAAAAGCAAACTAGAAACATTCTTTGCTAAGAAATATGGTATTAAAGTGGATGCCTTATAATTTTAGGCTTTTATAGTTAAAAAAAGAATTTAATTTACTGATAATCAATAAATTAAAAAACTTAGAAGTTTCTGACCCTTCATTCTTTTAATAAATGTACAAAGGCCAGAATGGAATCCTGGCCTTTGTTGCTCTTTCCCGCGTAAACCCTCAAAAGCTGTTGCAAAATTGAGGTAGAAATATGGGGCTTTTTTTATGCCTTATTTGTATGATGGTTATGTAAAAGGCCTAAAATAAAAATGCTCCTCAATTTCTTGAAAAGCATTTAATTTATAACGCTAAAAATAGCTTATTGCTCTACTTTAGTTACTTCGTAGCATTTATGCTCACCCGATTTACCTAAATATTCGCTTTCTAATGTAACTAGGCCAATTTTTTTGATTTGCTCGCGAGTTAATGGCTTTTGTGTTTGCCATTTGCCATCTTCAATGGTTTTTAACTCAACTTCTTTATTTAAAAGCACTTTATTAAGCTGGTTTTGGGTTAAAAACACCACGCTTTGTATATCATCTTCTTCGCTTTCTTCGCTAGCCTCATAAACTGTACCTACTAATTTAAGTTTAGGCACATCGGGTTTATAAGTAAATTCTACTTCATCTTGGTTCAATTCTACGTATTCTATTCCTGTAATGTGTATCTGTGCCATAGTTAATTTTTTTGCGAAAATACAAATAGCATTGGGTTTACCAAAATGCTTTAATTTAATGTTTGTAAATAAGTGTTAATGTTTGTTTCTACCCTTTGGGCTAAATCCTTAGCATCGTTGCGTACAAAGGCCTCTCCGGTTATTTTTTCGTATAATTCTATATATCGGGTAGATATTTCATTTACCCATTCGTCGCTCATTTCGGGTACAGTTTGCCCATCTTTTCCCTGAAAATTATTGGCTATAAGCCATTGGCGTACAAATTCTTTGCTCAATTGTTTTTGTGGCTCTCCTTTTTTCTGACGCTCGGCATAGCCATCCAAATAAAAATAACGTGACGAATCAGGCGTATGAATTTCATCTATCAGGTAAATTTTGCCATCGTTGCCTAAACCAAACTCATATTTTGTATCTACTAAAATTAAACCTTGTTTGGCGGCAATTTCGGTGCCACGTTGGTAAAGCGCACGGGTATATTTTTCAAGTTGTAAGTAATGAGCTTCACTAACAATGCCTTGCTTTAAAATCTCTTCGCGAGATATATCCATGTCGTGCCCCTCGCTTGCTTTGGTGGTTGGCGTAATTATAGGCTCAGGTAGTTTATCGTTTTCTTTTAAGCCTTCGGCTAATTTAACGCCACATAACTCGCGTAAACCACTACTATATGTACGTGCAGCATGTCCGGCTAAATAACCGCGTATAACCATTTCAACTTTAAAGGGTGTACACATTTTACCCACAGTTACAACCGCATCGGGGTTTGCCATCATCCAATTTGGTACAATATCGGCCGTAGCTTTTAAAAATTTTGATGCCACTTGGTTAAGCACTTGTCCTTTATAGGGGATGCCGCGTGGTAAAACCACATCAAAAGCACTTATGCGGTCAGATGCTACCATAACTAGGTACTTGTTATCAATAGTATAAACATCTCTTACTTTACCTTTATAGAAGGATGTTTGGTTTTTAAATTTAAAATGAGTTTCGGTTAGTGCGTTCATGAGTTTTTGATTGTTTATTTTTTCTCTTCATCATAACGGGCAATAATTTCTTTTACCAGTTTATGACGAATAATGTCTTCTGATTGTAAATAAATAAAATCTATGCCTTTCACTTTTTCTAATAACTGAATAGATTGTAAAAGCCCTGATGATTGGTTTTTTGGTAAATCAATCTGAGTAGTGTCTCCTGTAATAATAAACTTAGCACTAGTTCCCATACGAGTCAAAAACATTTTCATTTGACTTTGCGTGGTGTTTTGTGCTTCATCTAAAATTACAAAAGCATTATCAAGGGTGCGCCCGCGCATAAAAGCAAGTGGCGCAATTTGTATAACCTGACTTTCTATATATTGATTTAATTTATCGGGTGGTAGCATATCATACAAGGCATCGTATAAAGGTTGCAAGTAAGGGTCTAACTTCTCTTTTAAATCTCCGGGTAAAAAACCAAGATTTTCTCCGGCTTCAACCGCAGGGCGTGTAAGTATAATGCGTTTTACTTCTTTGTTTTTTAAAGCCCTAACGGCAAGCGCAACGGCGGTATATGTTTTTCCGCTTCCGGCAGGCCCAACAGCAAACATCATATCATTTTTCAGGATAGATTTTACCATTCGTTTTTGGTTTTCGGTACGAGCCTTTATAGCATTGCCTGTAACGCCAAACAAAATAATATCGCTTCCGTTGTCAACACTTTTTTCAAGCAGGTTATCGCCTGTTTGCCCCAGTAGCCTGTCAATAGAGGCTTCGGTAAGAGTGCCTGCTTTATGATAATGGTCTGATAATAATTTCAGTTTCTTTTCAAAACGAGAAATTTCAGATTCATCACCCATCAATTTCATTTCAAAACCACGCGCTACAATGCGCAATTTTGGAAAATATTTTTTTATAGCATTTAGCTTTACATCATTAACGCCATACAACTCAACAGGTTCAAAGGCATCTATGTTTACAGTTTTTTCGCTCAAAATAAATCGGTATATTTTATTCAACACAAAATTATATATTACTTTTACAGCACTACTTATATTTTACTAACAAGATAAGCAATGCCGCTCATAACTCTTACCAGCGATTTGGGTATCAAAGACAATTACGTTGCCTTGGTAAAGGCAGCTGTTTTGTCGGGCATTGAAGGAGCAAGCATTATTGATATAAGCCATGATATAGAAAAATTCAATCTTACAAACGCGGCTTATATTTTTGGTAATGCCTACAAATTTTTCCCTGCCGGTACAATTCACATGGTAGGCGTTAAAAGTCAGGAAACTGCCAAGCGTTTATTGTATATAGAAATAGACAACCAAAAAATAATTTGTTTAGATAACGGTTTTATTACCCTTTTGGCCGATGCGCATAAAGCCAAGGTTTTTTATTTTGACGGAAGTGATTTTGAAGCTGGCCTGTTCTTTTTAAAAGATGCTATGGTAAAGGCTTTGCAGGTTTTAATAACTCAAGCCGAAGCAGTAAAACCTTGTAACGATTATGTGCAGTTAATGCAATTTCAGCCAACTGTTACACCGCAGTCTATCATTGGGCGTTGTTTGCATATAGATGATTTTGGTAACGTGGTAACCAATATTACCAAAACTTTTTTTGAAGCAGAAAGCGCAGGACGTAAATTCAGTATTAATTTACCGGGTGTTGAAATTGATAAAATAGTGAACGATTACGATGATGTAAGTGCTAACACGGCACTGGCTTTGTTTAACACTTTTGGTTATTTAGAGATTGCCATTAACCGAGAGAAAGCAAGCAAATTGCTCTTCCCAAAAAGCATGCACACGAATACAGATTTCAATATTTCTATACAATTTGAAGATTAAATTATGATTATACGCATAGTAAAACTAAGTTTTGCCCCGGAAAAAGTAGAAACTTTTTTAAACCTCTTCAATAAGTACGAAGAAAAAATTTCGAGCTTTGAAGGCTGTGTTCAGCTTGAATTACTGAATGATATACACACTCCCAATATTTATTTTACCTATAGCTATTGGCAAGAAGAAGCTTTTTTAGGGGCTTATCGCGATTCGGATTTATTTAAAGAAGTTTGGGAGCAAACTAAAGTTCTTTTTAATGATAAGCCGGAAGCTTGGTCGGTAAAAAGAGTTTAGTTGATAAACGCTTTAGCCTTAGCTATAGCAGCTTGTAAACCTTCTGATTTACTGCCACCTGCTTGTGCATAAAACAATTGTCCGCCGCCGCCGCCATTAATTTCTTTGGCAACTTCGCGTACAATTTTTCCGGCATCCAAGTTTTTATCTTTTACCAAATTATCCGATATAATAACCGAAATGCTTGGCTTGCCTTTAACTTCGGCACCTACTACACAATATAAATTATCTACCTGCGTGCGTAAATCAAATAAAAGATTTTTAATTTCTTCAGCACTATCTAATTCGATTTTCTCGGCAATTAAGCTAATGCCATTTACAGTTTGTTTTTTAGTTAGCAAATCTTTTTTAAGAAGGTTAGATTTTTCTTTCAAAAAATGTTGCAATTGTTTTTGCAAGGCATGATTTTCTTCTAGTAAAGCAGTAACGCTTTTTATTACGTCTGCCGGATTTTTAAGTAAGTGTTTTACCTGATGTAATTGCTGTGTTTGATGTTCGAAAAACTCTTCAGCTTTTAAAGATGTAATGGCTTCTATACGACGTATCCCCGCAGCCACAGCCCCTTCAGATGTGATTTTAAAATAACCGATTTGCCCGGTTGCTTTAACGTGTGTGCCACCACAAAGCTCCATTGAGTAGTTTCTATCAAAAGCAACTACACGCACTATATCACCATATTTTTCGCCAAACAAAGCCATAGCGCCTGTTTTTTTAGCGTCTTCTAAAGCAACTAACTGAATGTCTGATGCAATGTTTTCTCTTATTTTTTCATTTACAATGCGTTCAATCTCATTAATCTCATCTTCTGTTATTTTAGAAAAATGAGAAAAGTCAAAACGCAAATGCTCTTCGTTTACCAAACTACCTTTTTGCTCTACATGTGTTCCTAAAACTTTGCGTAATGCAGCGTGCAGCAAATGTGTAGCACTATGGTTGTTGGCAATTAAAGTACGTCTTGCTTTATCTACATGCGCCATAAACGACGATGAAATATTTTCAGGCAGCTTATCTGTAAAATGTATAGTTATCCCGTTTTCTTTTTTAGTATCGGTGATAATCATTTTTTCGTTAGCGCTAATTAAAACACCTGAATCACCTACCTGTCCACCACTTTCAGCATAAAAGGGGGTAACGTTAAGCACTAATTGAAACTGTTCTTTATTTTTAGCTTTTACTTTACGGTAACGTGTAATGTAACACTCGGCATCAGTTTCTTCATAGCCAACAAATTTTACTTCTCTGCCTTTATCAGTATTCCACTGTACGGCTGTATAAACCCAATCATCGGTATTTACTTGTGTAGCGGCACGCGAACGATTTTTTTGCTCATCCAAACAAGCATCAAATTCTTTTTCGTTGATAGATAAGCCATAGCCACGTACAATTAACGAAGTTAAATCAAGCGGAAAGCCAAATGTATCGTATAACTCAAATACAACTTTACCTTCAATTTCTTTTTTCTTGTTATTGTTTACAATGTCTAAACACATATTATCAATACGGCGTAAACCAATATCTAGTGTTTTATAAAACGATGTTTCTTCTTCTTTAATTACTTTTTCAATTAATAATTTTTGTGATACTAATTCCGGAAAAGCGTGGCCCATATGGTTTGCCAATACGGGCACCAAACGATACATAAAAGGTTCTTTTAACCCTAACGATTGGTAACCGTAACGAATAGCACGGCGCAAAATTCTGCGAATAACATAACCTGCACCTGTGTTGCTTGGTAATTGTCCATCAGCAATTGAGAAAGATATAGCACGTATATGATCCACAATAACACGCATGGCAATGTTTATGACTTGCTGCGATTTATGATGAGCCTCATCTTGTGGTTTGTAATGATGGTTGCAAAGGCTTTCTACTTTTTCAAGAAGTGCTGTAAACACATCGGTATCGTAGGTAGATTGTTTCTTTTGTAACACCATGCAAAGGCGTTCAAAGCCCATACCGGTATCTACATGTTGTTTTGGTAGTTTGTGTAACGAGCCATCTGCTTTGCGTTCAAACTCCATAAACACATTGTTCCAAATTTCAATTACCTGCGGATGGCTTGCGTTTACTAAAATTTTGCCATCTTGCTTTTTGCGCTCTTCGTCAGATCGCATATCACAATGTATTTCGCTGCAAGGCCCACAAGGACCTTGGTCGCCCATCTCCCAAAAATTGTCTTTTTTGTTACCTCGTAAAATACGGTCTTCAGATATAAATTGTTTCCAAATATCATAAGCCTCTTGGTCAAAAGCTAAATTATCATCTTTACTTCCTTCAAATACAGTAACGTACAAGCGGTCTTTATCAATTTTATAAACGTCGGTTAAAAGTTCCCAAGCCCAGCTAATGGCTTCTTTTTTAAAATAATCGCCAAAACTCCAGTTACCAAGCATTTCAAACATGGTGTGGTGGTAAGTGTCAACACCCACTTCTTCTAAATCGTTATGCTTACCGCTAACACGTAAACATTTTTGTGTATCTGCCACACGCGGATATTTAATAGGAGCATTGCCTAAAAACAAATCTTTAAAAGGCGCCATACCGCTATTGTTAAACATTAGGGTAGGGTCGTTTTTAACCACCATGGGTGCAGAAGGTACAATTTGATGCCCTTTAGATTGGAAAAAATCTAAAAATGTTTGGCGTATTTGGTTAGCATTCATCATAAGTTTCAGTTTTTTTGCGCACACGAAGATAATAGTAAAATAGATTACTTAAAAGACTTGATTTAATTAAATAAAATAGGAGGGAAGGGAGGCTAGGAGCTAGCTGGACAACTGACCTACAAACTTTTCAGTTCGTCTAACTTTTGTTTGTATTCGATTTTAATTTCAGTAATAATTTCCTGACACGATTTAATATCGTGTATCAATTCCGACGATTTGCCAGCACACCAAAGGGTTTGGTAGTTATTGGGTAAAACCGATTGCTCTAATTTTTTCATGCCACGCACCTGTACCAACATTTTAAACCATTTTTTAGTACGCGGGTTGTTGCTCATTGCCTTTTCAAACCAATTTTGGGTGTAGCCCATTTTTTTTGCTTCAGGCGTATCAATAATAGTACAAGGCGTACCCGATAATTTGGTGGTCATTACAATATCATCCATATGTGCATTTACAATGGCATTTTTGTAGGCATCGCTTACCGTAGCTTCTTTACAAGCAATAAAACGGGTGCCAATTGATACTGCTGATGCGCCAATAATTTGCACCGATAATAAACCCGCGCCACTAACTATGCCACCTGCAGCAACAATAGGCTTATCAGGGAAAGCAGCTTTTAAAGCCGGTACTAAAACCTGTAAAGGATTTGGCCCTGCATGTCCGCCTGCGCCTTGCCCAACGGCAATAAAGCCATCGCAGTTAAGCTCATAACACTTTCTGGCGTGCTCAATATTAGTTACATCGCAAAAAACTTTAGCACCATAAGCATGTGCTGCTTCTATTACTTCTTTAGGACTACCTAATGAAGTAATATAAAACGGCACCTTGTTTTCAACACAAATTTTTAAATGTTTTACATATAAGGGGTTCGAACGTTGTACAATTAAATTAACGCCATAATTCCCTTTTATATTTTCAGTTTTATAGGCAGCCAAAGTTTTTAATAAAGCATCTAATTCGCCTTCTTTTCTGTAGTTAAGGGTAGGAAAAGTAGCCATAACCCCAGCTTGCATTCCGGCTTTTAACATGGCTTCGTTACTTACCAAAAACATAGGTGCCATAATAATAGGGAAGTCGATTTTTAACAGATCATTAACGTTTTTTCCTAAAATCATCTTAATTATTTTGCGTGTTACAAATATATATTATTTTTATGCACGCATAATACATTTTAACTATGACAGAAAATTCCAGACTTTTTGATTTACTGGCCGATTTAAAGCAAATGCCTTTAAAAGATGATGCCCTTGCCGCTAAAGAAAATGGCACTTGGCGCAAATATGGCACACAAGAATATATTGATACTGTAAACTATTTAAGTTATGCCTTCATTGATTTAGCTATTAAAAATGGGGATAAAATTGGGCTTATATCTAACAACCGCCCAGAGTGGAATTTTGTTGATCATGCTTGTTTACAAACTGCTTCTATCAACACACCATTATATCCTACCATTAGCGACCACGATTTAAAATTTGTTATTGCCGATGCACAAATTCAGTACTTTTTTGTATCAAATGCCGATATGTATCACAAAGTAAAATTAGCTTGTGAAGGTTCTACCGTAAAAGAAATTTTTACTTTTTCTAAAGTTGAAGGCGCGCGTTCTATACAAGATTTAATCGCTATTGGAAAAAGTAAACCCCAAGAAAAAAGACTGGAAGAAATTAAAGCCGTTATAAAGCCTGATGATTTAGCAACCATTATATATACATCAGGTACTACCGGAAACCCTAAAGGAGTGATGCTTTCGCATCGCAATTTTATCAGCAACATTATTGGTACAGAAAAACTATGCCCCTTTAATAAAGAATGGCGAGCACTTAGCTTCCTTCCTTTAAACCACGTATATGAAAGAATGTTGTCTTACTTATATTTAAGCCAAGGCATGTCTATTTATTATGCTGAGAGTTTAGATACCATTGCCGATAATTTAAAAGAAGTAAAACCTCAAATTTTTGTTACCGTTCCACGTCTATTAGAAAAAGTGTACGAAAAAATTGTGGCTACTGGGTCAAAACTTACGGGTATAAAAAAAGCTTTATTCTTTTGGGCATTAAATTTGGGTTTGCGTTACGAGCAACATGGTGCAAATGGATGGTGGTACGAGTTTCAATTAAAACTGGCTAACAAAATTATTTTCAGCAAATGGCGCGAGGCATTAGGTGGAAATATTGTTGCCATAGCATCTGGTGGTTCTGCTTTACAGCCACGTTTGGCAAGAGTCTTTCATGCCGCAAAAATTAAAGTACTGGAGGGTTATGGTTTAACCGAAACCTCGCCGGTTGTAGCTGTTAACACATATAAAGATGAAGACACAAAAATAGGAACCGTTGGCCCAATAATAAGTAATGTACAAGTAAAAATAGCCGAAGACGGAGAAATTTGTGTTAAAGGTCCTAATGTTATGTTAGGGTACTATAACCACCCAGATTTAACTAAAGAAACCATTGATGAAGAAGGTTGGTTCCATACAGGCGATATAGGCATAATAGAAGACGGTAAATTTTTAAAAATAACCGACCGTAAAAAAGAAATCTTTAAAACATCGGGTGGAAAATATATTACCCCTCAGTTTATTGAGAATAAATTAAAGGAAAGTCGTTTTATAGAACAGGCAATGGTTATTGGCGAGAATGAAAAATTCCCTGCGGCATTTGTTGTCCCTTCGTTTCCATTTTTAAAGGAATGGTGTGTTAAACATAACATTACCTACACCACAAATATAGAAATGGTAAAAAATGAAGAAATTGTTAAACGCTTGATGAAAGAGGTGGATAAAACAAATGAAAATTTGGCGCCTTACGAAAGAATTAAGAAAATACAGCTGTTATCAACCGAATGGAGCGTGGAACGTGGCGAAATGACCCCTAAACTTTCTTTAAAAAGAAAGGTTATTATGGCTGCTAATAAAGAGGCTTATCACGCTATTTACAACTTCGATAACGGCCTCCGTTAATTTTTAATAATATTATGCGTGCATAACACTATTTTTATATATTTGTATTCGCAATGTCAAAAAAGCATACCGAAACAATAGATTCTAAATTAAAAACTGCATGGCAAATTGTTAGCAGAATGTATAACACCGAAGCCGTTTTACACGATGCTACTATTGCTATGGCACACTTTCTTTTAAATGTTGATAGCCATGAAGGCTCTTTTGCTTCTGATATTGCGCCGCAATTAGGAATGGAAAGCACTTCGCTTTCTCGTATTATACTGTCACTTGAAGAGAAGAAACTAATTGTTCGCAAAAGTGATAAAACAGATAAGCGTAAAATACTAATTACGCTTACCAAAAAAGGAAAAGAACAAAAAGAACTGGCTAAAAATATTGTGCGAAATTTTAATCATTTAGTGCAAGTAAAATTAGGGAAACAACGTGTAGAAGAGTTTTTTAAAACCATTGACGAGATTAGTGATTTAGCTGAAGAACGAAATAAATTATTAAAAAAATAAATTAGAAAAAATGAAACGCATCATTCAAAAAGTTGCCGTACTGGGTTCAGGTGTTATGGGAAGCCGCATTGCATGCCACTTTGCAAACATTGGTTGCGAAGTTTTATTGCTTGATATTGTTCCTAAAGAGCCTAACGATGCTGAAAAAGCAAAAGGACTTACGTTGGAAAGTAAAGCTGTAAGAAACCGTATTGTAAATAACGACTTTCAATTTGCTTTAAAATCAAATCCATCACCTATTTATAAGAAAGAATTTGCATCGCGCATCACTACAGGAAATTTTGATGATGATATGCAGAAAATTTCTACCTGCGATTGGGTTATAGAAGTAGTAATTGAAAACTTAGATATTAAAAAGAAGGTTTTTGAAAACGTAGAGAAATTCCGCAAGTCAGGAACACTTATTACATCAAATACTTCTGGTATCCCTATTCATTTAATGGCAGAAGGCAGAAGCGATGATTTCAAAGCACATTTTTGCGGAACACATTTCTTTAATCCTCCGCGTTATTTAAAATTATTAGAAATTATTCCAACCCCTCATACAAAAAAAGAAGTAGTAGACTTCTTTATGGAATACGGAGAAAACAACTTGGGTAAAACAACCGTATTGTGTAAAGATACTCCGGCATTTATAGCAAACCGCGTAGGTGTGTTTGGTATTATGGCGCTTCTACACTTGGTAGAAAAAATGGGGCTTACTGTTGAAGAGGTTGATAAATTAACTGGCCCTGTTTTAGGTCGCCCAAAATCAGCAACTTTCCGTACAGGTGATGTAGTTGGTTTAGATACTTTGGTACATGTGGCTAATGGCTTGGTACAAAATTGTCCTAATGATGAGGCTAAAGATTTATTTGTGCTACCTGGCTATCTTAAAAAGATGGTTGAAAACAAATGGTTAGGTGATAAAACCGGACAAGGTTTTTACAAAAAAGTAAAAGGCGCTGATGGAAAATCAGAAATACAGGCCTTAGATTTAAACACACTTGAATACAAGCCTTCTCAAAAAGTAAAATTTGCAACCTTAGAATTAACAAAGCCAATTGATAATTTAAAAGAGCGTGTAAAAATTTTGGTAGCCGGCAAAGATAAAGCGGGTGAGTTTTACCGTGCAACTTTTGCAGGTTTATTTCAGTATGTAACTAACCGTATTCCTGAAATTGCAGATGAATTATATAAAATAGATGATGCTTTAAAAGCAGGTTTTGGTTGGGATTTAGGTCCTTTCGAATATTGGGATGCTGTGGGTGTACAAGGCTTCATAGCTACTATGGAATCTTTAAATAATAAACCTGCTGCTTGGGTTTACGATATGCTAAAAGCAGGTAACACATCTTTCTATAAAATAGAAAATGGCGTTAAAAAATATTACGATATCCCAACAAAATCATACAAAACAATTCCTGGTACCGAAAATTTAATTGTATTAGATAACATTCGCGAAAGCAAAACTGTTTGGAAAAACAGCGGAGTAAACATTATTGATTTAGGTGATGGAATTTTAAATGTAGAATTCCACACTAAAATGAACACCATTGGTGGTGAGGTTTTAGCAGGAATTAATAAAGCAATTGAAATTGCTGAGAAAGATTACAAAGGTTTAGTTATTAGCAACGAAGGTGCAAACTTCTCTGCCGGTGCAAACGTGGGTATGATTTTTATGATGGCTGCCGAGCAAAATTATGATGAGTTAAACATGGCTGTAAGGTTGTTCCAAAATACAACTATGCGTATCCGTTACTCATCTATTCCGGTTGTGGTAGCACCACATAACTTAACTTTAGGCGGTGGTTGCGAAATTTGTTTGCATGCTGATAAAGTTATTGCACATGCCGAAACTTATATTGGTTTAGTAGAGTTTGGTGTAGGCCTTATCCCGGGTGGTGGTGGAACAAAAGAGTTTGCTGTTCGTTTAAGCGATTCATTGCACGAAGGTGATGTTGAAACAAACGCTTTCCGCGATAAATTTTTGACTATTGGTCAGGCAAAAGTTGCTACATCAGCTTACGAAGCTTTTGATATGGGTATATTAAGAAAAGGAACAGATAGGGTAGTTGTATCACGTAGCCGTCAGTTAAGCGAAGCTAAAGCAGAATGTTTACGCATGGCAGATAGTGGTTACACAAAACCAACACCACGTAAAGATATCCGTGTATTAGGTAACGAAATTTTAGGTTTAGTTTACGTAGGCGCTAATTCAATGCGTAGCGGAAATTACATCAGCGATCATGATCAACTAATTTCAGAAAAATTAGGTTTTGTTTTAGCGGGTGGAAATTTATCTCAGCCAACTACGGTTTCTGAACAATATTTATTGGATTTAGAAAGAGAAATGTTTTTATCGCTTTGTACAGAACGTAAAACGCTAGAGCGTTTGCAAAGCATCATTAACGGTGGAAAAGTTTTAAGAAATTAATCATTTAAATAAAAATTAAAATGAACGCATATATTGTAGCAGGTTTTAGAAGTGCCGTAGGAAAAGCTACCCGCGGCGTGTTTCGCTTTCATCGCCCTGATGATTTAGCTGCTGAAGTTATCCAGCATTTAATGGCTTCGCTTCCTCAAATCGATAAAGATAAAATTGATGATGTGTTGGTTGGTAATGCGATGCCTGAGGCAGAGCATGGCTTAAACGTAGCACGTTTAATTTCTCTGTTAGCTTTAGGCACAGATAAAGTGCCGGGTGTAACCGTTAACCGTTATTGCGCATCGGGTTTAGAAACCATTGCTATGGCAAGCGCAAAAATTCATGCAGGCATGGCCGATTGTATTATTGCAGGCGGCACTGAAAGTATGAGCTTGATACCAATGGGCGGGTGGAGAGTTATTCCAAATCCAAAAGTGGCAAAAGAGCATGCAGATTGGTACTGGAATATGGGCTTAACAGCTGAAGAGGTTGCTAAGGTTTATAAAGTTTCTCGCGAAGATCAGGATGTATTTAGTTATAACTCACATCAAAAAGCCATTGCTGCAATTAAAGCAGGTAAGTTTAAAGATGAAATCGTTCCTGTAAAAATTACCGAAACATTTTTAGATGAAAAAGATAAACGTAAAACTCGTGATTATGTAGCTGATACAGATGAAGGGCCTCGTGGAGATACATCGGTTGAAGCACTAGCAAAATTAAAACCCGTATTTGCAAATGGCGGAAGCGTTACTGCGGGTAACTCATCACAGACAAGTGATGGTGCTGCTTTTGTAATGGTGGTTAGCGAAAAATTTATGAAGGAACATAATTTGAAACCTATCGCGCGTATGGTATCTCATGCAGCAGCAGGTGTTCCTCCACGTATCATGGGCATTGGCCCTGTGGCCGCTATACCAAAAGCACTTGAAAAGGCAGGAATGAAATTACAGAACATAGATTTATTTGAATTAAACGAAGCCTTTGCTTCTCAGTCGTTAGCTGTTGTTAGAGAGTTAGGCATTAATCCTGATTTAGTAAACGTAAATGGTGGTGCTATTGCATTAGGTCACCCATTGGGTTGCACAGGTGCAAAATTATCAGTGCAGTTATTTAGCGAACTACGCCGCAGAAACAAAAAATACGGTATAGTAACCATGTGTGTTGGTACAGGCCAAGGTGCAGCAGGTGTATTTGAACTTTTAAATTAATAATTATAAAATCATTATAAAATGGAAGCAACATCAAAATCAAACCAAACTAAAGGCGGCGAGTTTATTATTAAAGAAACAAACGCACAAGATATTTTTATTCCGGAGCAGTGGACGGAAGAACAATTAATGATGAAAAAAACTTGTGAAGATTATCTTGCACAAGAAGTTTGGCCAATTCTTGATAGAATAGATTCTCAGGAAGAAGGGCTTATGCCAAAACTTTTAGAAAAAGCAGGCGAGCTTGGTATACTTGGTATTTCGGTACCTGAGGCGTACAATGGTTTAGGTTTCGATTTTGTTACATCTATGCTAACTACTGAGGTTATTGGTGCAGGTCATTCTGTAGCGGTTGCTCTTTCTGCACATACGGGTATCGGTACTTTACCAATTTTATATTACGGTAACGAAGCACAAAAAAAGAAATACATACCGAAATTAGCAACAGGTGAGTGGAAAGCTTGTTATTGCTTAACTGAGCCTGGTAGCGGCTCTGATGCTAATAGCGGAAAAACTTCGGCTAAACTTTCGGCTGATGGGAAACACTACGTTTTAAACGGACAAAAAATGTGGATTACCAACGGTGGCTTTGCTGATGTGTTTACTGTGTTTGCAAAAATTGATGATGATAAAAACTTATCTGCGTTTATTGTAGAAAAATCTTTTGGTGGCATTTCTTTAAATCCTGAAGAACATAAAATGGGCATAAAAGGAAGCTCTACCCGTCAGGTATTTTTTAACGATTGCAAAGTGCCGGTAGAGAATTTATTATCTGAAAGAGAAAACGGATTTAAAATCGCAGTGAACATTTTAAATATCGGTCGTATTAAATTAGCAGGTGCTGCCATTGGTGCATCTAAACAAGTAATTACTAAATCAGTAGAATATACAAACGAGCGTAACCAGTTTGGCAGACCAATTTCAAAATACGGAGCTATCCGTTATAAATTAGCTGAACAAGCTGTAAGAACTTTTGCTTGCGAAAGTGCTGCGTATCGCGCTTCTCAAAATATCGAAGATGCTATACATGCTTTAATTGCAGGTGGCATGGATGAAGCAAAAGCTAAATTAAAAGGCATCGAACAATTTGCTGTTGAGTGTGCTATTCTTAAAGTACATGGTTCTGAAGTGTTAGATTATGTTGTTGATGAAGGTGTTCAGGTATATGGTGGAATGGGGTATAGCGCTGAAGCTCCTATGGATAGAGCTTATCGTGATGCACGTATCAATCGTATTTTCGAAGGAACAAACGAAATCAACCGTATGCTTATTATAGACATGGTTTTAAAACGTGCTATGAAAGGCGAATTAGATTTAATGGGTCCTGCTCAAAAAGTTGCTTCTGAATTGATGGGCATTCCTGATATGAGCGAACCGGATGATACATTGTTTGCTTATGAAAAACAATTAATCGTTAACTACAAAAAAGCTATCCTAATGGTAGCCGGTGCAGCCGTTCAAAAATTAATGACTACACTAAGCAAAGAACAAGAAATTATAATGAACATTGCCGATATGGCAATTGAAACATATGTAGCCGAGTCTGTTTTATTACGTGTTGAAAAATTATTTGGCATGCGTGGTGAAGCCGCTTGCGAAGCTCAATTAGCCATGATGCGTGTTTACTTAAACGATGCTTGCGATAAAATTGGCATTTACGGTAAAGAAGCCTTAAACAGTTTTGCTGAAGGTGATGAATTACGTATGATGTTAATGGGTTTAAAACGCTTTACAAAACAGCAACCATTCAATCCAAAAGCAGCTCGTCAGGTGGTGGCAGAAAAATTAATTGCAGCAAACAAATACTGTTTCTAAAAAATAATGAAAAACGTTTTTTACGAAGGTAAAGTTTTGTGGAGTCAGGTAGATGCTAACATGCATCTACGTCACTCTGCTTACGCAGATTTTGCCGCACAGGCTCGATTAGAAATTCTGGGCTCCTTAGGTTTTGATGCTAATTTGCTTGAGAAACTCCATGTAGGACCAATTCTATTTCGCGAAGAATTAATTTACATGCGTGAGGTTCGCCCAAATGATACAATAAAAATAACTTGTGAATTAACAAAATGCAGGCCGGATGGATCTCGTTGGTCATTTAGGCAAGAGTTGTTTAGAAGCGATGGCATTCAAGCCGCGCTTATAAATGTAGATGGTGCTTGGATTGATACGATAAAAAGAAAATTGGTGGGACTTCCTGAAGAATGGGCATCAAAATTTGTAGATATGCCTAAAAGCGATGATTTTGTTTTAGAGCCTATTCCTATTAAAAAAGTAGAAACTGTTATAACCAATAAAACTATGACACCACTAGAAGAAAAATTTGAAGCGGCTAAAAAACGCGTATTGGAGTTAACCGAAAAACCATCTAACGAAAAAATGTTAGAGTTATACGCACTTAACAAACAAGCAACTATTGGCGATATAAATGCTGATAAGCCAGCCATGTTTGATTTTGTAGCTGCTGCTAAGTATAATGCATGGAATGCAAAAAAGGGCATTAGCAAAGAAGATGCACAACAAAAATATATTGATTTTGTAGAAGGTTTATTTCAAAAAGCATAATGGATAAATTAAACGGACTAATACAAAAAGCAAAACACTCTAAATTTTATTTGTGGGTGCTTAACTTTTTTTTGCTGCGTACAGTTCCGTTTAACAATCCGCATAAATTAAAAATACAAAGCATTTCCGATGATGGCATTACTATGGTTGCGGCTAACATTAAAAACAATCGCAATCATATAAAAGGCATACATGCTTGTTTATTGGCAACCCTTTGCGAGTATGTTACCGGGTTGAGTTTGTTATCACATCTTTCGCCAAAAGAATATCGCATTATTCTAAAGAACATTCAAATGACTTATCACTTCCAGGCAAAAACCGAAGTGTTTATAAAATTTAACATCACTAAAAAGGAAATCGAAGAAAATATTTTGCTTCCATTAAAAACTGAAGAAGCCATTTTTAAAGAATTTTCGGTTGATGTGTACGATGTAAATAAAAACCATATTTGCACCGGATTAATTAACTGGCAAATTAAAGCTTGGAAAAACGTAAAAATGAAAATCGATTAAATTATGATGAAAAAACTTACTACACTTTTAGTTGTTATTTTTTTAAGTGCAAATATAATTGCGCAAACAACCAATAAAGATGCTTTATTAGGTACTTGGCTTACCGGTAGTAGTAAAGGTAAAGTGCAAATTTATAAAGAAGGAGATAAATACAGTGGAAAAATTGTTTGGTTAAAAGAACCAAATCGTGAAGATGGAACACCTAAATTAGATAGACACAATCCGGATAAAGCAAAACAAACTAATCCGATATTAGGCTTAAACATGTTAAAAGGTTTTGTATTTGATGAAGATAAATGGGTTGATGGTACTATTTATGACCCTGAAAACGGAAAAACATACAGCTGCAAAATAACCTGGCGCGATGGTAAGCTAGATGTGCGTGGGTATATGGGCATTTCTTTAATTGGCAGAACAGATACTTGGTTTAAAGTACTCGACATTAAATAGTTTTAAAAATAAATATATAAGTATGATTAAAAAAATAGTAACAATTTCTCTTTTAACGCTACCTTATTTACTTGGTGCGCAGGGCTTTCAGGTAAACCTGCAAGGTCAGGTACAGCAGGGTATGGCAGGTGCAGGTACTGGTTTAATTCAGGATGGTGCTGCCGTATTTTTTAACCCGGGCGGTGTAACCTTTCTTAAAGAAAATAGCATAAGTGCCGGTGTTACTGCAACTATTGCTAACGGCGAGTATGTGGATGCACCGAGTGGTACTGTGTCTCGTACAAATAATCCTATAAGCACGCCATTTACCGGTTATGCTGTTTTTGGAAGTAAAGATTCATCTAATTTTTTTTCAAAATTTAAATTTGGTTTAGGAGTTTATACTCCTTTTGGTAGCACTGCCAGATGGGAAGATGGTTGGACAGGACGTTTTGCTTTAACATCTTTAAAATTACAATCTATTTTTTTTCAACCAACTGTAAGCTATAAAATTTGCAATAAACTGGGTTTTGGAGCTGGTTTGGTTTATGGCTATGGTAATGTTGAATTAAAACAAGATATACCATTGTATAGCAATACTAGCACAAATGGTGGTTATGGTAGTGCAGATTTAAAAGGAACAGCAGGTGGTTGGGGCTACAACTTGGGACTTTATTATACGCCAACTGAAAAATTGTCTATTGGTTTAACATATCGTTCGCAAGTTAACATGTCTCTTACTAACGGAACGGCTAATTTTACAGTACCAGCATCAGTAGCTTCAAATTTCCCTTCGGGTCCGTTTTCATCTTCTATTCCGTTACCGCAAGTAGTTACTTTAGGTTTTGGTTATAAAATGAACACCAAATTATCATTGGCACTTGATGTAAATTATATTGGCTGGAAAGCATTTGATACTTTGGCTTTTGACTATAAAAACAATACGCCTGTTTTAAAAGATACAAAACTACCAAGAGATTACCATAATACATTTGCTTTTCGCTTAGGTGGTCAGTATCATATAACCGAAAAATTTACAGTTCGTGCGGGTGTGGCTTTGTCTCTAACGCCAATAAACTCTGGTTATGTAACACCCGAAGTACCTGATGCTAATAAGGTTAATTTAACTTGTGGTGTAGGATATAAAATATCAAATAAATTCAGAATAGATGCATCGTATACGTTCGAAAACTTGGAACGTAAAGATAATAACATTAACCTTCAGTTAAATGGAACGTATAAAACATATTTATCGGCTCCGGGCTTATCATTAACGTATAAATTTTAATTGCAGATAACATGAAAAATAATATTTATAAATCGGTTTTAATTGTTGCTTCCATTAGCTTATTTATTGGTTGCAAACCAAATTTACCAGTGCCATCTCCTAGTAAAGGTGATATTGATCCAACGCGTTATGTTTCTATAGGAAATTCTATAACCTCAGGTTTTGCTGATGGAGCTCTTTACTACCAAGGACAATTGGTATCTTTTCCTAATTTAATATCACAACAACTTAAAGCAGCAGGTGGCGGAAATTTTGTACAACCATTAATGGATCCAAGTTCTGTTGGAGTTGGTTCAACAGGTAATGCACCGTTTGTACTTGCTTATTCTAACGATTGTCTTGGTGTAAATTCTTTAGGGCCTGTGCCAACTGCAACTGCAGGAGATGTAGCTGCTTTTTCAAACAATATATATGCTGCCCAAGGTCCATTTAACAATATGGGGGTACCGGGTGCAAAAGCAATTACAGTTGCATTACCGGGTTATGGTAATCCGGCAAATGGTGCAGGTAATTACAATCCCTTCTTTACCCGCATGGCTAAAAATGTAGCTACTTCATCCATGTTATCAGATGCCATGTTATTAAATCCTACATTCTTCTCTCTATTTATTGGTAATAATGATGTGTTGTTATATGCAACAAGCGGAGGTGCTAAAGATTTTATAACTCCTCAGGCTACTTTTAGTGCAAGCATAAATGCCATAGTAGATACTTTAGTTAAACATGGTGCAAAGGGTGTAATTGGTAATGTGCCTGATATTACAGCTTTACCTTACTTTACAACTGTTCCTTGGAACGGACTTACATTAAGACAAGGACAAGCAGACACACTTAATGGAGTTATGCCTTTTTTGGGGATAAGTTATGTCTTTCAGGCGGGTAATAATCCTTTTGTAATTTATGATGCATCTGTAAACACACCTTCGCACGCAAGGGTAATTCAGCAAGGAGAGTTTATTTTATTAGATGTTCCTTTAGATAGTATAAAGTGCCATAAAATGGGGACTTTAGTACCCATTCCTAATCAATATGTGTTAACGGCTACTGAAATTAATGCTATAGAAACGGCAATAAGTGGATATAATACAACTATTCAAGCTGCAGCAAATAATAATAATTTAGCTTTTGTTGATGTAAATGCATTTTTAAACCAAACAAAAACTGGTTTTGTATTTGATGGTGTAACTTTTAATGCGGCTTTTGTAACAGGTGGCGCGTTTTCTTTAGATGGCATACACCTTACTCCAACGGGCAACGCACTTTTGGCCAATGAGTTTATCAAATCTATTAATGCAAAATACAACTCAACTATTCTACAAGTAGATGTTACAAAATATCACGGCGTAATTTTCCCTTAAGTAAAAAACAATAAACCATAAATAATAACCCTAAAAATAAAACAAAAATGAAAAAAATCTATTTATCAATTGCAGCAGCTTTAGTGATGAGCAATGCAGCAACCGCACAATGTGGCGGTCGTTTCGACGTTGACCAATTTGGCGTTACCGCTACAACCGGTATAGTATACGGTTCAAATATTAATTCTTCAGCTAATGGCACCACTACATTAACATTAGACTTTTATGAACCAACAGGTGATGTATCTACGGCTCGTCCTTTAATAATATGGGCACATGGCGGGAGTTTCCTTAGTGGTTCTTCTGTTGATGCAGATGTAGATACACTATGCCATCGTTTTACTAAAAAAGGATATGCGTGTGCATCTATCAATTATCGTGAGGGTGTAACATCTTTCGATTCTTTAGGATTTATTCCCTCTTTAATACGTGCCGTACAGGATATGAAAGCGGCTGTTCGTTTCTTTTATAAAGACAAGCTTACTTCAAATACTTATAAAATAGATACGAATAATATTTTTATCGGTGGAAGTTCGGCAGGTTCGTTTATGGCACTTCATTATGCGTATTTAAAAAGAAGCTGCCAAGTAACTAGTTACATTAGCCAGCACGAATTAGATTCGTTGGGCGGACTTAGTGGCTATAGCGGTAACCAATGCTATTCTGAAAAAATTAATGGTGTTATTGACTTATGTGGCGCTTTAGGGAAGTACGGTTGGTTAGAAGCAGGTGATTTACCCCTTTGCTCTATGCATGGAAATGCTGATAATACAGTAAATTACAGTCGTGGAGAGGTGCTTCCATCTTATGGCATCCATATTTTATTTGCTGACGGTAGCCGCATGATAAAAGCACAAGCAGCAGCAGTTGGTGTGTCAGATAATTTTTATACTTGGTACGGTGCAGACCACGTGCCATACGCAGGTCCATCGGCTACACAAATGAAATATATGGATACTACCGTAAAATTTGTACACGATTATTTGCTACAACGCCTAGGCTATACCTGCACTCCTTCCCAATTAGCTAATACTCCTTATGGCACAGCTAATCTTTATTCTTTTACAAATTGTTCAACTAACTCGCCTTTAAGCTGTTCAATAACCGGTATTAAAAACATAAGTGCAAATTTGTTGCAAGAAGTATATCCTAATCCTTCTGAAAATGAAATAAAAGTGGTTTTTGCAAACAGTGAAGATACCCATACTGTACAAGTAACCGATCTTTCTGGTAGAATTGTAAAATCAGTTGTTGTAACGCAAGGCGTTTATACACTTGAAAAATCAAACCTTAACCCAGGTGTTTATTTCCTAAAAGTTTTTAATAAACAAGGAGAAGCATCTATACAAAAAATCATTTTCTACTAGATTTTAGTTTAACATAAAATCTTCTTTAAAGGGCTGTCTGTAAAAGGCAGCCCTTTTTTATTAAATATTTTCACCCATATTTTTTTAATTAGCCGTTAATTGTACTTTTGTATATAATATGGCGGCAGCTAAAATTTTATTAAGCGAAAAAAACTTTGAGATAACACTCACTCGCCTTTGCCACCAACTTATTGAAACTCACAACACGTTTGAAAATACAGTTATCATTGGTTTGCAACCTCGGGGCGTATTTCTTTCAAAACGCATACATAAGCAATTAGTGCAACTTACCAAAAACAAAAATATTTTGTGCGGTGATTTAGATATTACTTTTTACAGAGATGATTTCCGTCAGAAAGAGCTTATTCCAAATCAAACTAACATTCCTTTTATAATCGAAAATAAAAATGTAGTGTTAGTAGATGATGTGTTATTTACTGGTCGCACCATCCGCTCTGGCTTAGATGCACTCCTAGCTTTTGGCAGACCTAAAAAAGTAGAATTGATGGTGCTGATTGATAGAAGATTTAGCCGTCACTTACCCATACAGCCTAATTATGTTGGAAAATGTATTGATTCTATACAAACACAAAATGTAAAAGTAGAGTGGAAAGAAACCGAAGGACACGATAAAGTAACCCTATTAAATACTTGATTAAATGAGCCATTTAAGTACAAATCATCTTTTAGGAATAAAAAATATTACCAAAAATGATATTGAACTCATTTTAAACACGGCCAAAAATTTTAAAGAAGTAATTAATCGCCCTATAAAAAAAGTACCCTCTTTACGAGATATAACTATTGCAAATCTTTTCTTTGAAAATTCTACCCGCACACGCACCTCGTTTGAGTTGGCTCAAAAACGTTTAAGTGCCGATACGGTAAATTTTTCAGCTTCTACATCTTCTGTAAAAAAAGGAGAAACACTTATTGATACGGTAAATAACATCCTTGCCATGAAGGTTGATATGGTTGTTATGCGTCATCCAAATGCAGGAGCTTGTGTTTTTTTGAGTAAGAAAATAAAAAACTGCAAAATTATTAATGCAGGAGATGGTGCTCACGAACATCCTACACAAGCTTTGTTGGATGCTTATTCTATACAAGAAAAATTAGGTACTTTAAAAGGAAAAAAAGTGGTTATTGTGGGTGATATACTGCATTCGCGCGTTGCTCTATCAAACATATTTTGTCTGCAAAAAATGGGGGCAGAAGTTAAAGTTTGTGGCCCTGCTACATTAATTCCACGCCATATAAAATCACTTGGAGTAGAAGTTGAAACAGATTTAAAGAAGGCCTTAGCATGGGCAGACGTAGCTAATATGTTGCGCATTCAATTAGAGCGACAAGACATTAAATTCTTTCCTAGTCTACGTGAATACAGTATGATGTATGGTTTAACACAAGAAATATTAGATGGCCTTAAAAAAGATATTTTAATTATGCACCCGGGTCCAATTAATAGGGGAGTAGAAATTAGTAGTGAAGTTGCCGACGGAAAAAACTCCATTATACTTGAACAAGTAGAAAATGGTGTTGCAGTACGTATGGCCGTTATGTTTTTATTAGCCGGAAAACAAAATTAAATTTCTTTAAATAATTGCGTGATTAAGTTTACAGCCACTTTACAAAAGTTTAAAGAGCAGGGCGAAAAAACAGGTTGGACATATATTGATATTCCTTCCGAAATTGCCCATAAGGTAAAACCTAATTATAAAAAATCGTTTCGTATAAAGGGAACTATTGACAATTATGCTTTTAAAGGAGCAAGTATATTGCCTATGGGCGAAGGAGATTTTATATTGCCAATAAATGCTACTATCCGAAAAAGCATTAAGAAATTTTTAAAAGGAGAAAAAGTTGTTTTACAAATTGAAGAAGATAAAGCACCTATGGAACTTTCGGCTGATTTAATGGCTTGTTTGGAAGATGAAACAAAGGCAAAGATATTCTTTTCTAAACTACCAAAATCACATCAAAACTATTATTCTAAATGGATTGAAAGTGCCAAAACCGATGCCACCAAAGCTAAACGAATTGCAATGGCAATAAATGGGTTTAATCAACATATGAATTATCCGGAAATGATGCGCGCCAATAAGGAAAACAAACTTTAGGAGGGATAATACATTTTATTTGTTAAAAAATTAACACAATTAATTAAAGGAGCCTAATTTGCGTACTTTTGTCGTTTAAGACGCCATAAATATTGCCATTTAGCAGAATAAAAATATTTATAATTCTGATGTGTTTTTCTATAATAATAGAGGCGCAGATACCAACAAATGGATTAACAGCTTATTGGCCTTTTAGTGGCAGTGAACTTGCAAATGATTATAGCGGAAATAATAATAACGGAACAATTCACGGTGCCACTTTAACCTACGATAGGTTTGGTAATTGTAATCAGGCATATAAATTTGACGGAATCAGTAATTATATTCTTGTTCCTAATTCTCCAACTGTTGATATGAATAATACTGATTTTACCATTGCCATATGGGTGAAAAAAGCATTAAATGATACAGATGGTTTGCCATTATGTAAAAACCAATACGGAAGTTGGAGTGGGTATTTGTTTTTTTGTGATAATAGTAATGGAGGATATTGTACCGGCTATAAACATTCATCTTTTTATGTTGCAGCAGGTGCTACACAAGATGCTTGTAGTAATAGTGCTGTTGATACAGCTTGGCATTTTTATACTGGAGTGTATAATCATTTAACCAACCAATCATTTTTTTATTTAGATGGTGTTCAGCAAACCGATATAGGACAAGCTTCTGGTTCTACAAGTAATAGTGTAAATCTTGTTTTTGGAGCTCATAATATTACTACGGTTGATTTTTTTACAGGTGTACTTGATGCTTGTAGGATGTATAAAAGGGCTTTAACCAACGCTGAAATACTTCAGTTATATAACGAGCCTAACCCTGGGTCAAATAGCTTAAACGGAGCTGTAAAAGATACGACCATTTGTTCAACATCATCGCTTGTATTAGATGCTGGAACTGCATCTTCTTATACCTGGTCAACGGGGGTTAACACACAAACAATTTCGGTAAATAATAGCGGCACCTATTGGGTAGAGATTCAATCCTTAAATGCGTGTAAACTAACCGATACAACTCACGTACATTTTCTGACTCCACCCCCGCATAATTTTTTAAAAGATACAACCATTTGTAGTAATGTATTATGTGTTTTAAATGAATCGCAATCAAATGCTACAAGCTATAATTGGTCGACAGGAGCGACAAACTCTTCAATAAATGTAGCCACTACCGGAATCTATTGGGTAGATTTACTTATTAATCAATGTTTAGTAAGAGATAGTGTTACGGTAAATATTCTTAGCGCACCTGTACTTTCTTTAATTAATTATACTGTTTGCAATGGGCAATCAGTCAATATAAACCCTTTTGTAGGTGGTGGTACCGGGGTATATACTTATAATTGGGGAAATGGGTATAGCGGAGCTTCATACAGTACTACTCCGGTAGCAGATAGTATTTATTATGTTTCTGTTTCAGATGCAAATGGTTGTTTTACCTCTGTTCATTCAGGAACTATAACGGTTTTAACTCCCCTAAAAGTAAATACTAATGGAACAAGCACTTGTGCTTCTATTGATACTTTACAGGTTTTTGCAACTGCTTCCGGAGGAACAGGTAATTATACTTATACATGGCTTCCATCAAATACACATCAAAATCCATTATTAGTACAACCCCTTAGTACGACTATTTATACTGTAACTGTTTCAGATGGATGTTCTGCAAGTGTTACTGATACTGCTAAAGTAATTATTACACCGGCACCATTAATTAATCTGCCAAGTAGTGTTTCAGGTTGTAAGCCGGTTTGTGTTTACTTTAACAATATCCCTTATGATACATTATCTACATGGAAATGGAATTTTGGAGATGGTAGTTCCTCGTCCGTACAACAACCATTCCATTGCTTCACTAATCAAGGCAGTTATAATGTAAGCTTTACATACACAACCACATTAGGTTGTGTAAAAACAGTTAGTTCAAGTAGTATGGTAACTGTATTTCCTTCTCCAACTGCAGCTTTTAGCGCTTCTACTTTTGATACAGATGTTTTTAATATGGAGATTAATTTTTATAATGAGTCTTCAAATTATATAATCTCTCAATGGTATTTTGGCGATTCAAATGGATCTAATTTAACAAACCCTTCTTATCTCTATTTGGGAGAAGGAAGTTATCCTGTAACACTAATTGTACATGATCAAAAAGGATGTACAGATACTGTTATTCGTGAAGTACTTATACATGATGTATTTACTTTTTATGCACCTGCTGCTTTTACGCCTAATGGAGATATTTATAATGAAAAGTTTTTACCAATTGGAACAGGGTGGGATAATAGTAGTTTTAAAATGCTGATTTATGACCGTTGGGGACATCAAATACTTAGTATAACTAACCCAAATCAAGGTTGGGACGGTAAAATAAATGGGCAGGAAGTACAAGAAGATGTATATGTTTGGAAAGTTGAACTAAAAGATATTTTTCATAAAAGCCATTCTTATTCGGGTACTATTTCAGTTGTAAAATAGTTTTTTTTACCTCTCTAATTGCCTGAAATAAGCTTTCAATAAGCCTAAATTACGTTGTTAATTTTAAGTAGTGGATTTAGCATAAAAATGCTACTTTTAAGTCCTAATATTTTACCTGTATGATACGTTTGGCGGTAATTGGATATGGATACTGGGGACCAAACCTAGTGAGAAATTTTTATAACACACCTGATTGTAAAATAACGCTTGTTGTAGATTCAAGAGAAGAGCGCCTTCAGCTTGTTAAAAAAGCATTTCCGGCAATAAATATCAGCACTCAAATTAATGATGCTTTAACAGATAAAGACATTGATGCTGTTGTAATTGCAACTCCTGTTTTTACTCATTTTGGTTTAGCAAAAACTGCTTTGCAAAACGGAAAGCATGTTTTGATTGAAAAACCAATGACCAGAACAGTAAAGGAAGCTGAAGAATTAATTGAGCTGGCTCAAAAACATAACAAATTGTTAATGATTGACCATACTTTTTTATATACAGGTGCGGTACAGTATATCAGGAAATTAATAGAAAGTGGTGATATTGGTAAAACAAATTATTTTGATTCAACCCGCATTAACCTGGGGCTTTTTCAACCTGATATAAATGTATTGTGGGATTTAGCGCCTCACGATATTTCAGTGCTTAAATATATTCATAATGAAAAACCTTTTAGTGTAAATGCTACCGGTGTTTCTCACACCAATAATAAAATCGAAAATATTGCCTACATGACTATTAATTACCAGTCAGGCTTTATGGCTCACTTTAGTTGCTCTTGGTCCTCACCTGTTAAAATTCGATCTGTATTAATAGGAGGTGATAAAAAAATGATTTTATATAATGATATTGAGCCTACCGAGAAAATAAAAATATATGATACAGGGTACTCTGTCAAGTCAAATGAGGATAAACAAAAAATTTTAGTTGATTATCGTACAGGGGATGTTTTTATTCCTAAGCTTGATACTAGAGAGGCATTAGCACACATGGCTAATGATTTTATCCAATCAATTATTAAAAGCACTTCCCCGGTTTCTAATTATGAACTTGGCATTGATATTGTGAAAATACTTGAAGCAGCAGATAATTCACTGAAGGAAAACGGAAAAGAAATTAAATTATAATGGAAGTAATTACAATTAATAATGATAAGCAATCTTTAAACAATGTTAAGGTTGGCAAAGATGTAAAAATATTCAATTTTGTAAATGCCTATGGGTGCAGCATAGATGATGGAAGTAAAGTAGGTGCCTTTGTAGAAATTCAAAAAGGTGCTGCTATTGGTAAAAATTGCAAAATATCAAGCCACACATTTATTTGCGAAGGCGTTCATATAGAAGATAATGTTTTTATTGGACATAATGTTACTTTTATTAACGACCGCTTTCCACGTGCTACTAATGCTGATGGTAGTTTGCAAACAGATGCCGATTGGAAAGTGGAAGAAACAAGAATAAAAAAAGGAGCATCAATTGGTTCAAGTGTAACTATACTTTGCGGTGTAACTGTTGGCGAAAATTCAATAGTTGGCGCGGGCTCAGTAGTTTTAAAAAATGTTCCGGCAAATACAATAGTAGCAGGTAACCCTGCAAAAACAATTAAAAAAGTAAGCGACAGATGAATTCAACAAGTACAACCATCAATTGTTTAGATTTAAAAAAACAACACCAACAAGTCAAAGCAGAAATTTTTGCTGCCTTTGAAAAGGTTTATGAAAATACAGCATTTTCAGGAGGGCCTTTTGTAGAAGAGTTTGAAAAAGCATTTTGTAATTATACCCAAACAAAATATTGTGTAGGTGTAAATAATGGAACATCTGCATTGCATCTTGCTATGCTTGCTTTAGGCATAGGTCATGGTGATGAAGTAATTGTACCTGCCAATACATTTATTGCAACTGCCTGGGGAGTTTCTTATAGTGGAGCTGCTCCGGTTTTTGTTGATTGTGATAAAGATACTTGGGAGATTGATGCAAAAAAAATAGAAGAAAAAATTACCCCTAAAACAAAAGCAATTATTGGTGTTCATTTGTATGGAATGCCATTTGATGTTGAAGCCGTAAAAGCAATTGGCGATAAACACAAACTCTTTTTAATTGAAGATGCTGCACAGGCACAGGGTGCTCGTTACAAAAACAAAACCGTTGGTGGTTTTGGTGAAATGGCCTGTTTTAGTTTCTATCCGGGAAAAAATTTAGGGGCATGTGGAGAAGGTGGTGGCATTACAACCAATAACGAAAAATATTATAAGCACTTACAAAGCCTGCGAAACCATGGTAGTACAGTTCGTTATTATCACGATGAGTTAGGCTTTAATATGCGTATGGGAGGATTAGAAGGAGCGTCTTTAACTATTAAATTAAAATATTTAGAAGGCTGGAATAATCGCCGTAGAGAAATTGCAAAGCAATATTTGAGCAAAATAAAAAACCCTAAAATAAAAATGCAACAACAGCCAGTAGGGGCAGATTCGATATACCATTTGTTTGTTGTTACAACTGAGGATAAAGATGCTTTTTTAAAGCATTTACAATCTAACGGAATTAACCCTGGTTTTCATTATCCTGTTCCTTGCCATTTACAAAAAGCTTATGCTCATTTAAATTATAAAGTAGGCGATTGTCCTAATTCAGAATATTTAGCGGCTCATTGTATATCTTTACCTATGTATGCTGAGTTGGGTGATGAAGATGTAAACCATGTAATAAACATCATTAATAAATATTAATGCAAGCTCCGGGATTTATTTTTGGTTGTGGTGCGCAGGGCAGAGTTGTGTTGGATATTTTAAGGGCACAATTTCCGGAGAGAACATTTTATTTTGTTGACGAGAATAAATCTTTATGGCAAACAAAAATTAATGAGGTTGAAGTCATTGGAGGGATGGAAGCAATGCTTGCCATTGATAAACAAGCTTCTATACATATTGCTATTGGAAATCCACACACAAGAAAAAAAATTGTAACAACTCTTAAAGCTCGTAATGTAGATTTTTTAAGTGCAATTCATCCAAGTTCAATAATAATGACTTCTTGTAAACTCGGAGATGGTTTAATGATAGGAGCAGGCGCAATTATTAATTCAAATACTTCTATCGGAGATTTTTGTATTATTAATACAGGTGCAGTGGTTGAACATGATTGTTTGCTTGAAGAATACACTTGTATATCACCCAGAGCATGCATTGGTGGAAGAGTAAATATTAAAACTAATTCATTTATTTCTTCCGGCGCAATTGTTAGAGCGAGGGTAGAAATTGGAAAAAATGCAATTGTAGGAATGGGTGCCATTGTTGTAAAAAACGTTTTAGATTCTGAAATTGTTTATGGTAATCCTGCAAAAATACAAGGACGCGTAGATAAAAATTTTGACTGGGGTAAGGCCCTTTAAAAAATAAGATATGTCTTTATTCGATAATCAAATACCCTTAATGAAACCCTGGTTGGGCGATGAGGAATGGCTTGCTTTACGCGATGTAATTAATAGCGGTTGGGTAAGCCAAGGGCCAAAAGTGCAGGAGTTTGAAAATGTTGTTGCAAAATATTTAGGTGTAAAACACGCTGTAGCAGTAAATGCTTGTACTTCATCTATGCATTTAGCATTTAAAATTGCAGGTGTTAAGTATGGTGATGAAATAATTTTAGCAGACTCAACTTGCATGGCAGATGTAAATGCTGTTGTAATGGCAGGAGCAAAACCGGTTTTTGTTGATATAGATGCAGATACTTTTAATATGAATCCGGAATTGATTGAAGCAAAAATTACATCTAAAACCAAAGCTATACTTAGTATAGATCAAATTGGTTTGGCAAACGACATTGATAGAATTAGTAAAATTGCATCTAAGTACGGTATTGCAGTTATTGATGATGCCGCAACAGCTTTTGGAGGAAAGTACAAGAATAAATTTTTAGGTGCTAATGGTTTAACTACTACATTCAGTTTTCATCCACGTAAAATGATTACTACCGGCGAAGGTGGAATGCTAGTTACGGATGATGCGCATATTGCTGATCAGGCAAGAATATTGCGTGCTACAGGGGCATCAGTTTCTGACTTAGAAAGACATAAAGCAAAAGGAATGGTTTTGCAAAAATATTACGATAGTGGATATAATTATCGTATGACGGATGTACAAGCCACTATAGGAATTATCCAAATGAATAAAATGGATGAAATACTAAGACAACGTAAAGAACAGGCAGATTTTTTTACTTCTTCTTTAAAAGAAATAGAAGAACTTAAAACCCCTTTTGTTCCTGCTTATGCTGAGCACGCATGGTCTTCTTATTGTTTAACATTGACAAAAAAATCTAAAAAAACAGTTGCTGAAGTTTTAAAAGTAATGTCAGAAAAAAATATCTCTTGTCGTTTTGGTATCCAACCTTTACATCACGAGCCTTATTTTGATCATGAAAAAATATCTGACAAAGATTATCCGGTAAGTTGTTTTGTTGGCGAAAACACTTTCTTTATTCCGATTTTCCCTGGCCTAACACATGAACAACAAGTACACATTGTAAACTCTTTAAAACAAGCGTTAATAAGTTAATATGAGTGGCAAGTGTACAAAAAGTCTTAGCTTAATTATACCAATTTACAACGAAGAAAAAATTGTGAAAGCTGCTATTGAGGATTGCCTTGTTTCCCTTGAAAATGATTTTGAAGATTTTGAATTGATAATTATTAATGACGGAAGTAGAGATGGAACCCAAAATATTTTAGTTGAATTTTTCTCCAGCCATCCACGTATTAAATTAATTCCTAACTACATTAACTTAAATCAGGGCGTGTCTGTTCAGCGTGGCCATGCAATGGCTACAAAAGCATATACAGTTCATAACGGAATTGATTTACCTCTTAAACCTTCTGAAATAAAAACGCATTTAGAAAATATCGGAGACATTGATGTGCTTGTTCTTGAAAGAAAAAAATATTCGGGGGCAACCTCTTGGAGATTACTTACATCAAACGTAAACATATTGCTTCGTAAAGTGCTTTTCCCTTTTCTTACCAGCGGTTTTAAGGATATGAATTTTACACAAATTTATCGACGAGAAATAATTAATAAAATACTCCCGCTTGCTAAAAGTCCTGCTTTTACAACGCCCGAAATGATTATACGGGCACGCTGTTTGAATATGAAAATAAAAACTGTTGATGCCGAATTTCAGGAAAGAAAAGTAGGAACTGGTTCGCTTGGTAAAGTACATGATATTTTATGGACGATTTACGATATGTTTCGTTTTCGTTATTTACTTTGGATAGGAATAAACAAACACGCAAAAGTTAAATTAAATGAATAAAATTACGAATAGTACCATTTTTGTGAGTGGGGGTGCGGGCTTTATTGGCTCTTATGTAACTGAAGAGTTGCTAACGCATAATCCTAAAAAAATTATCATCCTCGATAATTTAATTCGCGGCAGTCATGAAAATATGAAAGGATTTATTGGCGATGCGCGAGTTGAATTTATTGAAGGCGACATTAGAAACAAAGAATTGCTTGAAAAATGTATTTCGCAAGCAGATTATGTTTTTCACATGGCAGCCTTACGTATAAATTCGTGTGCAGCTAACCCGGAGGAAGGTTTTGGTGTTATGTTACAGGCTTCTTTTGATGTGGCACAACTCTGCGTAAAATACAAAGTAAAAAAAGTAATTTATAGTTCTAGTGCTTCTGTTTATGGCTTGGCGCAACATTTCCCAACTCCTGAAACAGATAATCCGTATGATAATCAAACATTTTACGGTGGGGCAAAATTGTGGGGCGAGCAGTTATTCAGAAGTTATAAATTTATGTATGGTCTTTCGTATGTTGCCCTGCGCTATTTTAACGTGTATGGTGCACGAATGGATACTGATGGAAAATATACCGAAGTAATGATAAAATGGTTGGATTGTGTTCGTGATAAAAAACAACCGGCAATTTTTGGCGATGGCAGTGATAGCATGGATTTTGTACATGTAAAAGATATTGCACATGCTAATATATTAAGTCTTCTTAGCGATGCAGACGACGAAGTGTTTAATGTTGGTGACCAGGTAGAAACAAACCTTAAACAAATGTTGGAAGCTCTATTAAAAGTAAATAACTGTCAGCTTGAACCGGTTTATATGCCTGTCAATACAGTTAATCCGGTTAGTAGACGGTTAGCCGATATATCGAAAGCGGAAAAATTAATCGGATATAAGCCGAGCATTTCTCTTGAACAAGGATTAAAAGAACTATCTAATTGGTATTTCGAAAAACAAAAATTAAAGACAATCTAAAATGATTCCAATAGCAAAACCATATTTAACAAAGGATGAAGCTCAAAGTGCTTACGACACTATTTTAAGTGGATGGGTAACACAAGGACCTCGTGTGCAGGAGTTTGAAGAAAAATTTGCTGCTTATACAGGGGCAAAATATGCTGTGGCTGTTTCTAACTGTACCACTGCTTTGCATTTAGCAATGATTGTAGCAGGGGTAAAAGAAGGAGACGAAGTAATATGCCCGAGCATGAGTTATGTTGCCAGTGCTAACTGCATTAAATATGTAAGTGCAATACCAGTTTTTGCAGAAGTAAACGATCAATATAATTTAGATATAAATGATGTTGAAAAAAGAATTACATCAAAAACAAAGGCAATTTTATTAGTACACCAAATTGGAATGCCCGCTGATATTGATGCTTTTAGAACTTTGTGTGATAAACATAAATTACTTTTAATTGAAGATGCAGCATGTGCTATAGGCTCGGCATATAAAAATAAAAAAATTGGTTACCATTCAGATTTGGTTTGTTTTTCATTTCATCCACGTAAGGTTATAACTACTGGCGATGGAGGGATGATTACTACTACGCGCGAAGATTTTTATAAACGAATAAAATTATTGCGCCAACATGCCATGTCGGTTAATGATAGGGAAAGGCATACTGCCGGAAAAATAATTTTTGAAGACCATTTGGAAGTAGGTTATAATTACCGTATGACTGATTTTCAAGCGGCAGTTGGCATTAAACAATTAGAGAAATTAGATTTTATTATTTCTGAAAGAAGAAAGATTGCCGCTAAATATAACGAAGCATTTAAAGCTATACCAAACATACAATTGCCTTACGAAAAAGAAGGTTATTTTACTAATTATCAATCGTATGTTATTTTATTAAAGCAGGGTGCAAAAATTGATCGCAATGCTTTTATGGAACAAATGCTTGAAAAAGGCATATCTACCCGTCGAGGCATCATGACAGCGCATAGAGAAACAGCATACAAAAATGAGTGTAAAGGACTTTCACTTCCTCAAAGCGAATATTATTCAGATAATAGTGTTGTTTTACCTTTGTATTACCCAATGCAAGAAGAAGACGTAAATTCATTAATAAATGCAGTTAAGGCATTACTAATATAGAACTATGCCGTAGCTTTTCTATCTTTTATAGTTCCTATAACCACCCAAGTTATGTAAGCTAACATAGATAAGAGAGTTGTTATAAGCGATAGTTTAAAATATCTTGATGTAAACTGGAGTTCAACAGTATTATTTCCTTTATCAAGTAATAACCCACTCATACCGCCATCAATAATAAACATCTTTTGGTCTGTTCCGTTTACTTTAGCAGCCCATGATTTATCAAAGGGGATTGAAAGGAATAATATTTTTTTCTCTTTTAAATCAATATTTCCTTTAATATGAGTTGGTAAAAACTCTGAAATTGCAAGAGTGTCTTTTTTGCGTGATGCAATATCTGAACCAAGTTTATCAATGGTATAAACAATGTTTGAATCGATGCCATTGTATTTTTGTATACCGGAAACTGAATTTTGCAAAGAATCAGCAACAAAAACCGATTGTATCAAAGAAACATCTTGAAGTGTTTTTTTAATTTTTTTATAATCAGTTTGAGTCATGTATGTATTGTAGGTAAAGCCAAGTGGTAACGCAAATTTATTACGTAGTACTTTTATATCTGAAAATTGTGTTAAGGAGTCATACATGGCTTTCCAGCTACCATCATTGCTGTTTCTAAGTAAAGCATATTTTACAGAACACAAATCCTCTAATAATGGTCTGGCTATCAATCCATTTACCCAACGTGTCTCTAATTCATTACCGGGGTTTATAACCCCGGTTTCTTTCATAAAGTTTATATAATTCAATTGATTAAAGGAGTGGTATGAAGATGTTCCATAATATCCCTGCGCCATTCCATCATTTAAACTACCATGCATGGCTGGAGAAGAGAAATAATTTTTGTCTATCCTAAAAAAACTTTTGTCTTTATTTTTAATAAAAGCTACTGCCTCTACAGAATAATCGTTATACCCAATTTTTTGTTTCATTTCTTGTGCGGTAACGGCCCTGCGGTTATTAGTAGGGAGATACCCCATATAACTTAGTTCAATAACCAAGAGAAAGATTAAAACGTACTGAATTGTTCTTTTGTATTTAGCATTTGGCAATAATAATATTGAAACTGTATAAGCAATAATCATAAAAAGCGCTATTGTAAAAACAGTTTTACTTTTAATTTCATCTAATGTTGTAGAAGCAAGTATTAAAAGCAGTAAAAGGCTTCCAAAACCTAAAGAAATGGCATTTATTTTTTGTGCCCCACTATTTAATGACTTAAGAGTTTGTAATCCAACATATAGGATGGCCAATGCAACAAAGAAAGAAAAAGCTCTGTAATAATCACCGGTAAATAACCAAAAAGCGTATCTGAAATAAGGAAAAATAACAGGTATGATAAAGATTAAAAGAAATATTAAATAGTATCTTTTTTTCTTTTTTTCTTGTGAAGTAAAAACCTGCGATAGTAAAACAAGACTTAAAATTCCACAATAAACTATAGGTGCTTCTAGATAATTTTGCCAACCCTTAAAATTAACACCGGTGCCCATTAAGTCATTTGAAAAAAGTCGCGATAAAAAAGTCTTATTGTGTATGCTTTGCTCAAATCCAAAAATAGATTTTGAACTAAGTGTATCAAAATAAGAGCTGCTTCCACTGCCCCTCGGACTCTCTAATAATTGAACAATATCGGGGATCGAAAAAATGGCACTCATTAATAAGGCCAGCACACCAAGTCCTGCCATTTTTCCAATTAAAACAAAGAGCGGTTTAAACGATGTGTTTTTCCCATCTTCAAAATATCTTAAAATCGTATAGATTAATAGAAATAACCCATATACATATAAATTGAATGGTTGAGAGGCAGCAATAATGGCTAGTGATAAAGGGAATAAATAACCTTTGTTTTGCTGATATAGTTTTTCGAAGGCAAGTAATAACAAAGCAACGTTAAAAGCTTCGTATGAAAAAATGTACCAACAACTACCAATAATCATGAATCCACTAAAGGCAAAAAGTAAACTTCCTACTATACACGTAAATGAATCTTTTACAGCAAGCCTTAGATACATAAAAAAAGTTATGCCGCCCAAAACAACTTTTAAATACTCTTTGTATGGAATTAATTGGATAATATGATCTTTGCCAGCTATATATAATAAAATATCGAAAGGATCACGTAGCCAAAGAGACAAAATATTTCCTCCCATACCGTAACTAAAACTCCAAGAAGGGAAACCAAATTGATGCAGATATTCAGCAGTATTATACATAAGTGGATAGGAGCCATTTAACGTATCACTTCCTATATCCTTAAACAAAAACATTTTATTAAAAAGAAGATAATCCTTAAAAATTATAAACCCAATTAAGGCAATTAACCCAAAAGCAATCTGAAAGGCGTACTTATCAAAAACAGTTGCTGTAGCTGATTGTAATTCGGCAGTTTGTTCCTTTATTTTTGAGATTGGTTTATTTTCTTTGTTTTTTTTCATTAACTATTTAATTGAAAATCTCTTCTTTAGCATCAGAACGATTGGGATAGAATTAGAAATTAAATAACAATTTTTCTGAATGTGCACAAAGATAAAAATAGTAGTGAAAGTAGAAAGTATCGCGCTGATTTCTCCCTTCACTTCTATAATAATTTTACCTTTGCGGTATGATTTTTACCTTAAATCCAAAAAAGCACATTAGCATTTCTGATATCGAAAAAATTGTAACAAGTAATTCAAAACTTGAGTTTTCTAATGATGCTATTAAAAATATAAAAACCTGTCGCGCTTATTTAGATAAAAAACAGGCCACTCAAAAAGAGCCCATTTATGGTGTAAATACAGGTTTTGGTTCGCTTTGTAATGTTATTATCCCGAACGATGAACTACAACAATTACAAGAAAACCTTGTGAAATCGCACGCTTGCGGTTTAGGGGAAGAAGTTCCGCAAGATGTAGTTAAAATTATGTTACTGCTTAAAATCCGCAATTTTATTTACGGCAAATCTGCTGTAAGCATGGAAACAGCAAACCGATTTCTTTTCTTTTATAATAATGATATTTTACCTGTTATTTATCAGCAAGGCTCGTTAGGTGCTTCAGGCGATTTAGCCCCATTGGCGCATCTTACATTGCCTTTATTAGGTTTAGGAGAGGTTTATTATCAAGGCAAAAAAACTACTACCGAAAATCTGTATAAAAAATTAAAATTAACGTCGATTAAACTTCAATCGAAAGAAGGCTTGGCACTTTTAAATGGTACTCAATTTATGAGTGCTTATGGTGTTTGGAGTGTGTTAAAAAGTAACCATCTTAATAAACTGGCTGATTTTACAGGCGCTCTATCAGTTGATGCTTTCCTTGGAAGAATTAACCCGTTTAGTGAGCTAATACAAAATGTTCGTCCGCATTTAGGCCAAATTGAAACTGCCCAAGCTGTAAGAAATTATTTAAAAGGCAGTAAATTAATTACACAGAAAAAAGAGTGGGTACAAGATCCGTACTCGTTCCGTTGTATCCCACAAGTACATGGCGCTACCAAAGATGTGGTAAGACATGTACAGCAAATTATTGAAACAGAAATTAACTCAGTTACAGATAACCCAACTATTTTCCCTGATGAAGATGAAATTATTTCGGGCGGAAATTTCCACGGGCAACCACTTGCTTTAGGTTTAGATTATTTAGCTATGGGCATTGCTGAATTAGGCAGTATATCTGAAAGACGTACCTATCAGCTTATTTCAGGCATTCGCAATTTACCTCCTTTTTTAGTGGCAAAACCGGGCATTAACTCTGGTTTAATGATTCCGCAATATACAGCGGCTTCAATTGTTAGTCAAAATAAGCAATTATGTTCGCCTGCTTCAGTTGATAGCATTGTTTCATCAAACGGACAAGAAGACCACGTTAGCATGGGGGCAAATGCCGCCACAAAATGCTACAAGGTGGTCGATAATGTATATAAAATATTTGCTATTGAGTTTATGAATGCCGCGCAGGCACTGGAATTTAGAAAACCTGTTAAGTCATCTCCTATAATTGAAAAAACGGTGGCCGATTATCGTAAAAAAGTAAAATTTGTAGAGCATGATGTTATTATGTTTACCGAAATACAAAAAACACTAAGCTTCGTTAAAAATCTTAGTATTTAGTTGTAAAAACAACCATCAAATAACCACCAATCTCTTTATAATTAGGGTTAAAATGACCAACAAAAAAAACCTGTAAGTTGTTGTTAATTAGTTTTTTATATAGCTTTGTAATAGCTAAACAACCAACCAAGTAACCATAAAATAACCAACAAGTAACCAGCTAACAACCACTAACATAAAAAAAAAAGATAAAAGGGTAGAAGAGGTTTCCCTCCCTTTTTTAGCTAAATAATAGCTGCAAGTTTAGCTAAAACAACCACAGGGTTTCTTTAGCATTAAAACGCATTATTTTGACGTTATAAGCTGAATTGTGCTGTTGCTACAAACAACTCGGTGTTTTTTTTGAATCGTTTAAAACGGCTAAAAACAAGTAATTAGGGTTGATAAAAATAGCGTACTTTTGTACGGTTTTAAATTACTGTTGTAACATGAAAGTTTATCTCGATAACGCAGCCACTACAAAATTAGATAACGAAGTTTTTGAAGCCATGCTTCCTTATATGAAAGAGGAGTTTGGTAATCCATCTTCTATACATGCATTTGGGCGTAAAACCCGTTCTGCTATTGAGGGTGCACGTAAAATGGTTTCTAAACTTTTAAACGTTACACCTGCCGAAATTTTCTTTACATCAGGCGGAACAGAAGCCGATAATATGGCTATTGTAAAAGCAATTGAAACATATGGCATTACACACGCTATATCTTCTAAAATAGAGCATCATGCCGTAGAGCATACACTTTGCGAGCTTGAAAAAGCAGGTAAAATAAAGCTTAGCTGGGTAAAGGTCGATAAAAAAGGTAATGTAGATTTAAAACATCTGGAAGAATTATTAGCGGCAAATCCTAAATCGTTAGTATCGTTAATGCACGCTAATAACGAGATTGGAACTTTACTTCCATTTAAAAAAGTGGGTGAGTTGTGCGAAAAATATGAATCTATTTTTCATAGTGATACTGTGCAAACCATGGGGCATTTCCCTATGGATTTACGCAATATAAAAGTACATATGGTAACTTGTGCCGGTCATAAATTTCATGGCCCTAAAGGAGTTGGTTTTTTATATGTTAATCATTCTATTAAGCTGAAACCCCTTATTCACGGCGGCGCACAAGAGCGTAACATGCGTGGTGGAACAGAAAATGTTTACGGAATTGTTGGCTTAGCTAAAGCACTTGAAATATGTTTTAGAGATATGGAAGAGCATCAAACTCATATACGCGGCTTAAAAAATTATATGATTGATGAATTGAAAAAAAATATTCCGGGTGTTGAATTTAATGGAGAAATTGGCGAGAACAGCTTATATACGGTGCTTAACGTGCATTTACCTCCAAGCGATGATGCTGAAATGTTATTATTTAATTTAGACATTCAAGGCATTGCCGCTTCCGGCGGAAGTGCCTGTTCATCCGGTAGCGACCAAGGTTCGTACGTATTGCGTGGCTTAGGAGTTGATGTAACACGTCCTTCGGTACGTTTTTCGTTTAGCAAATACAACACCAAAGAAGAAATTGATTATGCCGTTGGCAAATTGGTGGAATTAATTGGTAAAAAAGTATCTATAAAAAATTAATAAATGTCTTTTATCAATAAATATAGCCTGCTTAGCGCAACCAACACCATGAATGAGTTTGGTGGCTCCGAAATTTTTATACTGTTTATTGTTGCTCTAATTTTCGGTTTGGGCATTTATACTTTGCTTAAATTCAAGAAAAATAAAAACTTTTAAAATGCATTACAAACCGGTTTTTTTGATATTTGATTTTTTAGGTGGAGGCGAACTGTTTGTAATTGTTTTGGCTGTTATGCTTTTGTTTGGCGGCAAAGGTATGCCAAATTTAATGCGCAATTTGGGTAAAGGCATTCGTCAGTTTAAAGATGCCACAAACGGCATTCAGCAAGACTTGCATGATAATGTTAACACCATTAAGCAGGACCTGAAAAAACAAGCCAATATCATTGAGGAGCAAACCAAGCATACAGATTAGTTTTTCCATGCAACAAGTTAATAATCCACTTCATGGTATAACTTTAGAGGCAATTTTGATTCACCTCCAAAAACAATATGGTTGGGAGGAATTATCACAACGTATAAAAATTAACTGCTTTTACGAAAATCCGAGCATAAAATCAAGTTTAACATTTTTACGCAAAACCCCTTGGGCTCGAAAAAAAGTAGAGGATTTGTATTTGAGGAGCTTAAAGTCTTAAAAATCGCTTTATTTTTTATGCTCTCAATTTGACCTTTTGTCGAAATTGTTAATAAAAAAATCTAACGGAAGTAAACAAATGGTAAAGTAGGTAAGAAGAGCCTGTTTTTTCATAGAATTCAATAAAATTGGGTTATACAGCTTACCTCACAAGGGAGATTTCATTTTTTTGACCATAAAAATCGTGCCAAAACCAAAATTTTGAACGGTAATCTAAAAATATTTTCAAAAAAAGTTCAATTAATTATTAAAAATGTGTTGTTCACAATAAAAAATTATTACCTTTGCCCTCCCTAAAAACGGGAAAGTTATAAAACAGTAGAAAAATCAGCTAATTCAAAGGATTTAACATGCCAACTATACAGCAATTAGTAAGAAAAGGAAGAACCAAAGATGCCAATAAGAGCAAATCTGCGGCTTTAAACTCTTCTCCACAACGCAGAGGCGTATGTACTCGCGTTTACACCACAACGCCTAAAAAGCCGAATTCGGCATTGCGTAAAGTGGCTAAAGTTCGTTTAACCAATCAGCAAGAGATTATTGCTTATATCCCTGGTGAGGGGCATAATTTGCAAGAACACTCTATCGTTTTGGTACGTGGCGGCCGTGTAAAAGATTTACCGGGTGTGCGTTACCATATCGTTCGTGGTGCATTAGATACTGCAGGTGTTGAAGGTCGTAAACAACAACGTTCAAAATATGGCGCTAAACGTCCTAAAGCGGGTGCACCAGCTGCCGCTGCAAAAGGAGCCGCAAAAGGTAAAAAATAATTATAGTATAAGTATAACATGAGGAAGTCGAAAGCTAAAAAAAGATATTTGTTGCCAGATCCAAAGTTTAATGATACGATTGTAACTCGTTTCATTAATAACTTAATGTACAGCGGCAAAAAAACTATTGCATCTACTATTTTTTATGATGCAATTGAAATAGTTACTAAACGTACCAACGAAGATGGCATTGAAGTTTGGCGCAAAGCCTTAGCAAATGTTACTCCGCAGGTTGAGGTTCGTTCTCGCCGTGTAGGTGGTGCAACTTTCCAAATCCCTTCAGAGGTTCGTCCTGAGCGTAAAACCGCTTTAGCAATGAGCTGGATGGTTGGTTACTCTCGTAAACGTAACGAAAAATCAATGGCTATGAAATTAGCCGGTGAAATTATCGCTGCTTCTAAAGAAGAGGGTGCTGCATTTAAAAAGAAAGAAGATGTGCATCGTATGGCTGAGGCTAACAAAGCATTTTCACATTTCCGTTTCTAATATATTAAAGAAGAAGAATAAAAATGAGCGATTTAGCATATACAAGAAACATTGGGATTGTCGCCCACATCGACGCTGGTAAAACTACAACTACCGAGCGTATTCTTTATTATACTGGTGTTAACCACAAAATAGGTGAGGTGCACGATGGTGCTGCAACTATGGACTGGATGGTACAAGAGCAAGAGCGTGGTATCACAATCACTTCTGCTGCTACAACTTGTTTTTGGAAATATAAAAACAATCAATACAAAATTAATATTATCGATACTCCTGGTCACGTAGATTTTACCGTTGAGGTAAATCGTTCGTTACGTGTATTAGATGGTCTTGTATTTTTATTCTCTGCAGTTGATGGTGTTGAGCCTCAATCTGAAACAAACTGGCGTTTAGCCGATAATTACGAAGTAAGCCGTATTGGTTTCGTAAATAAAATGGATCGTTCTGGTGCTGATTTCTTAGCAGTTGTAAAACAAGTAAGAGATGTATTAGGCGGTAACGCAATTCCTTTACAAATACCAATTGGTGCTGAAGAAAATTTTACGGGTGTTGTTGATTTAATCAACTTCCGCGGAATGGTTTGGAACGAAGAAGATAAAGGTATGACTTATAAAGTTGTTCCAATTCCTGATGATTTAAAAGAAGAAGCTTTAGAGTGGCGCGAAAAAATGTTAGAAGCCGTTTCTGAATTTGATGATAAAATAATGGAGAAGTTTTTTGACGCTCCAGAAACTATTACAGAAGCAGAGGTTTTAGCAGCGTTACGTAAAGCTTGTTTAGCAAATAAAATTGTTCCAATGGTTTGTGGTTCATCTTTCAAAAATAAGGGTGTACAAACAATGTTGGATTTGGTTATGGAATTAATGCCATCTCCATTAGATAAACATAATATTACAGGTACAAACCCTGATACCGGTGAAGAAATTTCTCGCGAGCCAAGTGTTAAAGAACCATTTACAGCTTTAGCATTTAAAATTGCAACCGACCCTTTTGTTGGTCGTTTGTGTTTCTTCCGTACGTATGCTGGTCGTTTAGATGCAGGTTCTTATGTACTAAATACTCGTAGCGGAAATAAAGAGCGTATTTCTCGTATTTTCCAAATGCATGCTAATAAACAAAATGCTATTGATTTTATCGAAGCAGGTGATATTGGTGCAGCAGTAGGATTTAAAGATATTAAAACCGGCGACACATTGTGTGATGAAAAACACCCAATGGTACTTGAGGCAATGAATTTCCCTGAGCCGGTAATTGGTGTAGCTATCGAGCCTAAAACACAAGCTGATTTAGATCGTTTAGGTGTATCATTAAACAAATTAGCTGAAGAAGACCCTACTTTCCGTGTTAAAACCGACCAAGATTCTGGTCAAACAATTATCAGCGGAATGGGTGAGCTTCACTTAGAAATTATCGTTGACCGTTTACGTCGCGAATTTAAAGTAGAAGTTAACCAAGGTGCTCCGCAAGTAGCATATAAAGAGGCAATTTCTACTAGTACTAAACACCGTGAAGTTTACAAAAAACAAACAGGTGGTCGTGGTAAATTTGCCGATATTTCTGTTGAAATCGGGCCGGTTGATGCAGACTGGGATTTAACTAAAGGTGAGTTACAATTTGTAAATGATATTACAGGTGGTAACATCCCTCGTGAGTTTATACCGGCAGTTGAAAAAGGATTTAAAGGTTCATTAGCTAATGGTATTTTAGCTGGTTTCCCTTTACAAAGTTTAAAAGTTACGTTAAGTGATGGTTCTTATCACAATGTTGACTCGGATGCATTATCATTTGAAATTTGTGCTCGTTCAGCATATCGTGAAGCATTACCAAAATGTAAACCGGTATTACTTGAGCCAATAATGAAGGTTGAGGTTTTAACACCTGAACAAAACATGGGTGACGTGGTAGGTGACTTAAATCGCCGTCGCGGACAAATTGAGGGAATGGATAGCAAAGGAAAATCGCAAGTTATTAAAGCAAAAGTTCCTTTATCTGAAATGTTTGGTTACGTAACTCAATTACGTACGTTAACTTCAGGTCGTGCAACTTCAACCATGGAGTTTGATCATTACGCAGAAGCACCGGCTAACGTAGCAGCAGATGTTATTTCAAAAACAAAAGGTAAAGCAGAAAAAGTATAAAATTTCTATAGAAATATAAAATGAGCCAAAGAATAAGAATTAAATTAAAATCGTACGACTTCAACTTAGTTGACAAGTCTGCTGAAAAAATTGTGAAAACAGTAAAAATGACCGGAGCCGTAATTAACGGACCTATTCCTTTGCCAACTCACAAACGTATTTTCACTGTATTACGTGCACCACACGTAAACAAAAAAGCACGTGAGCAGTTTCAAGTTTGTACTTACAAACGTTTGTTAGATATCTACAGTTCATCATCTAAAACTGTTGATGCTTTAATGAAACTTGAATTACCAAGTGGAGTAGAGGTAGAGATTAAAGTTTAGGTACACCCAAAAATCTGAAAACAGTAAAACGAAATCAAATAAAAAATAAATAGTAAATAAACAAAAATGTCAGGATTAATTGGTAAAAAAATAGGAATGACCAGCTTTTTCGATGCCTCTGGGAAATATATCCCATGCACAGTTATCGAAGCAGGTCCTTGCGTTGTAACGCAAGTAAAAACCAAAGACCATGACGGCTATGAAGCAGTACAGTTAGCTTTCGACGAAAAGAAAGAAAAGCACACTTCATCAGCTATGAAAGGCCACTTTGAAAAAGCAAAAACAACCCCAAAACGTAGAGCAGTGGAGTTTAGGCACTTCGAAGCTGTTAAAGGTTTAGGAGAAGTTTTAACTGTAGATCAAATATTTGCAGAAGGCGACTTTGTTGATGTAGCAGGTACTTCTAAAGGTAAAGGTTTCCAAGGTGTTGTAAAACGTCACGGTTTTAGTGGTGTTGGTGGTTCAACGCACGGTCAGCATGATCGTTCAAGAGCACCAGGGTCATTAGGAGCCTCTTCAGATCCTTCTCGTGTATTCAAAGGAATGCGCATGGCGGGTAGAACAGGTGGAACTCGTATCAAAATGCAAAATCTAACAGTAGTAAAAGTTATAGCCGAAAAAAACTTGCTTATCGTTAAAGGTTCGATAGCTGGTGCAAAAGGTTCTTACGTAACAATAGAGAAGTAATCATGCAAGCAGAAATATTAAATATAAGCGGCAAAAAAACCAGCAAAAAAGCTGAGTTATTAGATGCCATTTTCAACGCTGAGCCAAACGACCATTGTATTTACTTAGATGTAAAACAATTTTTGGCAAACCAACGTCAAGGTACCCATAAATCAAAAGAACGTGCTGAAATTCACCGTACAACTAAAAAGCTAAAACGCCAAAAAGGTACAGGTGGTGCTCGTGCAGGTTCAATGAAATCTCCTTTATTTGTTGGTGGTGGACGCGCTTTTGGTCCTCGTCCTCGCGATTACTCTTTCAAATTAAACAAAAAAGTAAAACGTTTAGCTCGTATCTCAGCTTTAACATATAAAGCAAAAGATAACGCAATAACTATTGTTGAAGACTTTAACTTTGAAGCTCCAAAAACAAAAAATTACAGCGATTTATTAGTAAACTTGAATTTAGCTGGCAAAAAGACACTTTTAGTGTTGCCAGACCATAATAAGAACGTATATTTGTCGGCTCGAAATTTACAAGGTGCTAAAGTTGTAAATGCAACAGATATAAACACTTACGACATACTAAACGCGGGTAACGTAATTATTGCAGAAGGCTCGTTAAAAGTAATTGAAAATATTTTAAGCTAAGAAAATGGAAGTACTTATAAAACCCATCATCACCGAAAAATATACTGCGCAAGCCGATACGTTTAACCGTTATGGTTTTGTAGTAGATAAAAGAGCTAATAAATTAGAAATAAGAGCTGCCGTTGAAAAACTTTATGGCGTAACTGTTATTGGTGTTAACACACAACAGTACGTTGGTAAAATTAAAACACGTAACACTACACAAGGTGTAGCTATCGGGCGTGTAAATCGCAACAAAAAAGCGGTTGTAACCCTAAAAGACGGAGATAAAATAGATTTTTACGCAAGTATATAATTTTTAAGTAGAAAGAAAATGGCACTAAAAAAATTCAGACCACTAACACCCGGACAACGTTTTAAGTTGGTAGGCGATTTCTCTGAAATTACCACTAACAGACCGGAAAAAAGTCTTATCGGAACTCAGACTAGATCTGGCGGACGTAACGACAGCGGTAAAATGACCATGCGTTATATGGGCGGTGGGCACAAAAAACAATATCGTATTATTGATTTTAAAAGAGATAAAGACGGAATTCCGGCTACTGTAAAAACAATCGAGTACGATCCAAATCGTACAGCTCGTATTGCTTTATTACATTATAAAGACGGCGAAAAACGTTACATTATTGCACCTCATGGTTTGCAAGTTGGTGCTACACTTATGTCTGGCAAAACTGCAACACCTGAAGTTGGTAACACTATGTTATTAAGCGATATTCCATTAGGAACTATCATTCATAACATCGAGTTACGTCCTGGTCAAGGAGCAGCATTAGCTCGTAGCGCAGGTTCTTACGCACAGCTTTCTGCTCGTGAAGGAAAATATGCAGTATTGCGTATGCCTTCTGGCGAGGTTCGTATGATTTTAATTACTTGTAAAGCTACAGTTGGTTCGGTTTCAAACCCTGACCACAGTTTAGAAGTATCAGGTAAAGCAGGTCGCTTACGTTGGTTAGGCCGTCGTCCTCGTACACGTCCGGTAGCAATGAACCCAGTAGATCACCCAATGGGTGGTGGTGAAGGTAGAGCTTCTGGTGGTCACCCACGTTCTCGTAAAGGTTTAAAAGCTAAAGGTTTAAAAACCCGTTACATTAAAAAAGCTTCTAATAAACACATCATAGAAAGAAGAAAAAAATAATTAATAGTTTAATGGCTC